>Ga0209252_1000228_pt1 | contig 46217 bp, 51 predicted proteins | sample SaaInlV_135m_DNA_3_FD_184673 | JGI IMG/M metagenome (GOLD analysis project Ga0209252, IMG submission 184673) | Marine microbial communities from expanding oxygen minimum zones in the Saanich Inlet - Saanich Inlet SI074_LV_100m_DNA (SPAdes) (version 2) | ecosystem: Environmental > Aquatic >... | reverse complement strand
TCAATCAAGTGCTGAAATTAGTAATTACTCATTAAAGTTAGATAATAAAGCAAGAATTGTAGATGTAAAAATAATTAATGAAAATGAAATATTAGCTGTTATATCGGAAGATGATCAATTAATCTTCATTATATATAATTTTAAGAAAAATGAAATAGTATCGAGAATAGGAAGGTAATATGAGTAAAGAAAAAGACAATAATTTTGAATTAAATTTAAAAAAATTAGAGTCAATAGTTGATAAATTGGAGTCAGGTGAGTCAGGTTTAGAGGAATCTGTTAAGCTTTATGAAGAGGGGATGAGAATTAAAAAAATATGTGATAAAAAACTCCAAGATATTGAAATGCAAATAAAAAAAATAAAAATAGAAAATAATAAAATAAGTAAAGAGAATTTATAGTTTAATGTCTTATAAATATTTAGATGATATTAATTTTCCTTCTGACTTACGTAAACTATCAATAGATAAATTAGAGGTAGTTTCAAGTGAATTAAGAGAAAAGACAATTAATACGGTTGCTAAAACTGGTGGTCATTTGGGTGCAGGTTTAGGAGTTGTAGAACTAACAGTTGCCTTACATTATGTATTTAATACTCCAAGAGATAAACTAATTTGGGATGTAGGTCATCAAACTTACCCTCATAAAATCTTGACAGGAAGAAAAAATAAAATTGAATCTCTAAGACAAAAAAATGGTTTGTATGGCTTTGTTAAAAGAAGTGAGAGCGAATATGATCCTTTTGGAACAGCTCATAGTTCTACCTCTATCTCAGCTGGAATGGGAATGAAAATAGCTAACGATTTAAATAATGATAATGCAAATATTATTTGTGTGATTGGTGATGGGGCATTAAGTGCCGGAATGGCTTATGAAGCTTTGAATAATGTTGGGGCAACTAATAAGCAAATGATTGTGATTTTAAATGATAATAAAATGTCAATAGATCGCCCAGTTGGTGCAATGAGCAATTATCTTGCTAAATTACTTTCTTCAAAACAATATACAAGTGTTAGAGGTTTATTAAAAAAAATATCTGCGAAGTTTCCATCTTCAGTATCTACAACTTTATATAAAGCAGAAGAGTATTCTAAAGGCTTAGTAACAGGGGGTACTTTATTTGAAGAGCTAGGTTTTTATTATCTAGGACCAATTGATGGTCATGATATTAAAACTCTAGTTTCAGTTCTGGAAAATTTAAAAACTTCATCTGTTGGTAAGCCAATATTCCTTCATTGTATTACTAAAAAAGGTAAGGGATATGAGCCTGCAGAAAAAGCTGAAGATAAATTCCATGGTGTTAACAAATTTGATGTAAAAACAGGTCAATCTTTAGGTTCATCAAATAAAAAAACTTACTCTGCAGTCTTTGGTGAAACTTTATCAAAAGCTGCTGAAAGTGATGAGAAGATTGTTGCAGTTACAGCGGCTATGATGAGTGGTACTGGATTAGATATTTTTAATTTAAAACACCAGTCTAGATTATTTGATGTGGGTATTGCTGAACAACATGCTGTGACAATGGCAGCAGGTCTGGCAACTGAGGGATTTAAGCCTTATGTTGCTATTTATTCAACCTTTCTTCAACGTGCATATGATCAAATTGTTCATGATGTAGCATTACAAAGTCTTCCTGTAAGATTTGCTATTGATCGTGCCGGTCAAGTTGGTACTGATGGGCCTACGCATGCAGGCTCTTATGATATTACCTATCTATCTACATTACCTAATTTTATTATTATGGCACCGAGTAACCAAAATGAATTAGTCAGAATGATCAATACATCATTACTAATTGATGACAGGCCTTCAGCGTTTAGGTACCCAAGAGGAACTGGCATATTTAATGAAAATGATCTAGACAGTAGGGTTTTAGAAATAGGTAAGGGATATATTGTAACTCAAGGAAACGATATAGCTATATTAAATTTAGGTACTAGAATGGAAAGCTGTGAAGAGGCAATAAAGTTACTTAAAGACCATAATATATTTCCCACCCTAGCAGATGCTAGGTTTGCAAAACCTATTGATAAAGATTTAATAAATCAATTGTTAGATAATCATAAATACGTAATTACTATCGAGGAAGGCTCAAGTGGTGGATTTGGAGCAACTGTTCTGAATTATATACACAATGAAAGAGTTAAACCAACATCTGCTAAAATCAGTAATATTTTCTTCCCTGATCGATTTATTGATCATCAATCACCTGAAGATCAATACTTAGAAATGGGAATGGATGCAGGTTCAATAGCTCAAAAAATTCTTAAATTTTATAAAACTAATGTTCTTGATTTTCAATTATTTAATAAAACTAAAAAAAATTGATTTTAAAAAAACAACGACTCGATCAAATTCTAGTTGATAGGAATTTAGCTGAAACTAAATCAAAAGCCCAAGCTATGATTATGGCAGGTCAAATATATGTTGAAGGTAATCCAATAAATAAAAGTGGTTTTGGTATCAAAACTGATGCTTATATTGAGGTTAAGAATCTTGGTCCAGAATGGGTATCAAGAGGTGCTTTTAAATTAATTAAAGCAATAGAAACTTATAAAATTGAAATTAAAAATAAGATTTGTTTAGATATAGGTTCATCTACCGGAGGTTTTACTGATGTATTAATTAATAAAAATGCTCAAAAAGTTTATGCAGTTGATGTAGGGACAAATCAATTACATGAAAAATTAAAAAAAAATAGCAAAGTAATTAATTTAGAAAAAATGAATGCAAGATATTTAAATAAAGAATTATTTACAGATTTAATTGAGATAATGGTTTGTGATGTAAGTTTTATAAGTCTTAAAAAGGTTATTGGTCCAAACTTAAACTTATTAACTGATAAAAGTATAATTATTGTTTTAATAAAACCCCAATTTGAGGCAAAAAAATATGAATTAAAAAAAGGTATCATTAGAGATAGTCAAATTCACAAAAGGATTTGTGATGAGATAAAGGAATGGTTTGAAACAGAATGTAGCTGTTACATAGAGGGCATTATTGAGAGTCCTATAAAGGGGCCTAAAGGAAACACAGAATTTTTACTTATAGCTAAATATCAAAAAAAACGCAAACAATGATCTGCAATTGTTGAAGCTAACATTGCTTCCCCTACTGGAACCGCTCTGATACCAACGCAAGGATCATGCCTACCTTTTGTAGAAATAGTTGTTTCTTTAAAATTCGAGTCGATTGTCTTTCTTTCTGAAGTAATAGAGCTAGTTGGTTTTACAACAAAGCGACAAATTATTTCTTGTCCAGAACTGATACCACCCAGGATCCCTCCATTATTATTACTTAAAAAAAACGGTTTTCCATCTTTTATTATCATTTCATCCACATTTGATTTGCCATCTTCATTTACACTTCCAAAACCATTACCAATTTCTACTCCCTTAACTGCATTTATAGTCATTAACGCCTTAGCTATGTCAGAGTCTAATTTGTCATAAATAGGTTCGCCTAAGCCAGGAGGAATACCTGATGCTCTGAGCTCTATTATGGCTCCAAGAGATGATCCATCTTTTCGAGCATTATTAATAAGATCTTTCCATTCAGATATTATTTTTTCATCAGGGCAAAAAAAATCATTTTGAGATATAATGCTTTCATCCCAATTATTATAATTTATTTTAGAATTACCAATTTGTATAAGAGCGCCTGTAATTTTAACTTGGTTATCAATTTTTTTATTAATTACTTTTCTTGCAACAGCTCCTGCTGCCACCCTCATTGCTGTTTCTCTAGCACTTGATCTTCCACCACCTCTATAATCTCTAATTTTATATTTTTCCCAATATGTGTAGTCAGCATGTCCTGGTCTAAATTTATCTTTAATTTTAGAATAATCTTTAGATCTTTGATCATTATTATAGATAATTAGTGATATTGGATGACCTGTTGTTAATCCTTCAAAAACTCCAGATAAAATTTCTACTTTATCCTCTTCTTTTCTTTGCGTTGTGTATTTTGATTGGCCAGGCTTTCTTTTATCAAGAAATGGCTGAATATCACTTTCATTAAGTTTAATATTAGATGGGACTCCATCAACGATACAGCCAATGGCCTTTCCATGACTTTCACCCCAAGTTGAGAATGTAAATATTTTTCCTATTGAATTTGATGACATTATTTATTTTTACTAAATTCACCCAAAAGATCAGACACTTTAGCAGCCTCATCCACAGCAACCATTCCAACAGTATGATACCCGCAGTCAACATGTTGAATCTCTCCAGTTACTGCACTTCCTAAATTACTCAGTAAATATAATGCTGAGTTACCCACATCATCTTGGTTAACATTTCTTTTAAGTGGGGCATTCAATTCGTTCCATCTTAAAATAAACCTAAAATCACCAATACCAGATGCTGCTAATGTTTTTATTGGTCCAGCACTAATTGCATTTACTCTTATTTTTTTCTCACCAAGATCAACTGCTAGATACCTCACACTTGCTTCTAGGGCTGCTTTTGCAACACCCATAACATTATAATGTGGCATTACTTGCTCTGCCCCATAATATGTTAATGTTAAAATTGAGCCACCCTCATTCATTAATGGCTCTGCTAAACGACAGGCTTCGGTAAATGAATAGCATGAAATATGCATTGTTTGGTTAAAATTTTCTGCTGAAGTATTGTAGTATTTCCCTCTTAATTCATTTTTATCTGAAAAACCAATAGCGTGAACTAGAAAATCTATTTTACCCCATTTTTCTTTCAATATTTTGAAAACATTTTTCATACTTTCTTGATCTGAAACATCACAAGGAATTAATGTATCTACATTGATAGTTTGGGCCAATGGTTCAACTCTTTTCTTAAGAGTTTCTCCTTGGTAGGTTAGTGCAATTGACGCACCATTTTCAGCCAAACACTTAGCTATGCCCCAAGCAATAGATTTGTCATTGGCCACACCCATTATTAGACCTTTTTTTCCACTCATTAACATTTAAATACCTGTTTTTTTTTGTTATACGATTATATAATCCTTAATACTTAAATAATTGAAAATGTTAAAGCACAAAGATTTAATAGAACCAACCAATAACCCATTCTCTTTATTTAAGAATTGGTATGATTTAGCATGTGACACTGAAATAAATGATCCAAATGCTATGACAATAGCTACTATTTCAAATAATCAACCATCCTCAAGAGTTGTCTTATTAAAATCATATGATGAAAATGGTTTTATTTTTTACACTAATTCTAATAGTAAAAAGGGCAAATCTATTAAAGAAAATAATAATATAGCTTTGAATTTTCATTGGAAAACCCAAAACAGGCAAATAAGAATAGAAGGGCAGGCAAGTGTGGTAAGTGATGAAGTTTCCGATTCTTATTTTAAGTCAAGACCAAGAGGTAGTCAGATTGGAGCATTGTCATCAAATCAAAGTCATGAACTAATTTCCAGAAAAAAATTAACAGATAATATACTGGAGATAGAAAAAAAATTTAAAAACAAAGATATTTCAAGGCCTCATCATTGGAATGGATATATAATAACTCCTCAATTAGTAGAGTTTTGGCAGGAGATGCCATTTAGAGTGCATGATCGTGTAGTTTATGTTTATTCTGATAAATCTTGGAAAACAAAAAGGTTATATCCATAATATTTTATTGATTCCATTTTTTTAAGATCCAAGAACTAGAGTTTGATTTATCATTACCGCCTATACCAAAAAGTGTTTCAATATTATTTTCATCACAAAATTTTTTTTCAGGGGTAGTATTGTTGTTTCTATCTCCACCATTTGCGAATTTAATTATTTTATCGTTAAAAAGTGATTTTGCTTTTTTAATTCCATCAATACAAGTTTTATCACTATCATTGAATTTAATTACTTTTAAAACACCTTTAATATTCTGCATGATTATTTTTCTTTCACTAAACGGGAGAAATTCCTTACCTTTCTTATGTCTTAGCCATGAATCAGAGTTTAGTAGCACAACAACATCTCCGTATTTATTAGCATCATTAATTAACTTTATATGACCACTATGAATAGGATCAAAGCCACCACTTATTAATATAATATTAGACATTTTTCTCTCTCCACTCATCCGGATTTGATAAAAATTCTTTTAAATTATCAATATCATTTTGACTAAATAAATTTCTTTTTTCCATAACAGAGATAATATCTTTCCATGTGCACAGAGAATGAATTTTAACATTTAATTTACCTAAAACTGAACTTTCAAAATTGAATATATCATAATAAAATATTACAAAAATATCCTTAACAGCCAATCCTGCTTCTCTCATTGCTTCAACAAATATAACTTTGCTTCCCCCATCTGTCGCTAAATCTTCTATTAAAATTGCTCTTTGCTCTTCTTTAAAGCTACCTTCAATTTGTTGATTTTTTCCAAACCCTTTTGATTTTTTTCTAACATAAAGCATTGGTTTTTTAATTTTTTCTGAAATAATTGCTGCGTAAGGAATGCCTGCAGTTTCTCCTCCAGCAACTAAATCAAAATTTAAATTATTTTTTTTAAAATATTCTACTGCCTCATTCATAATAAAATCTCTCTCATCAATAAATGAAATAATTTTTCGGCAGTCTACATAGACTGGAGACTTAAGGCCTGATGTTAGGGTAAAATGCTTATTAAAAGAGAATTGAACCGATTTAATATCAATTAGTTTTTCAGCAACAATTTCAGACATTTCTAGCTAATCAACGCAATATGATCTTTAGAAAAATTACCTGGAACAATCATAATAGGAATTCTCATATTTGTTATTTCTTGACTAAGAAGAGAATTAATTATTGTATTTGAATCTTTGTTTTTAGGATCAGAATTTGCTGCCAATACTAAAACATTAATATTTTTTTCTTCCTCTATAAGTTTTTTTAATTCAGTAATCGTTTCACCCTCTCTTATAGCTAATGTTGGCATTTCACCTGTTTTATCTTTGACATGACTGGCAGCCTTTTGAAGAAGTAACTCCGCAGTATCTCTTGCTTCGTTTTTCATAATTTCAGTAACACCTTGTGTTGTTAAAACATCCAAAGGTTCGATAAATGTTGCAATAATAATTTTTCTACTTGTTTTTTTTGATCTTGCACAAGCATACTCAAGGGCTATTTCCATCTCATTAGAATCATCAGCTATTACAAGTATGTATCTATTATCATTCATTATAATCTCCTAAACATTGAAGCAGCTAAAAAACCTGACAATATAGCAAAAATAATTGCAAACAAACCATAAGCTGCTGAATTATTGTGAGCAAAATCATATATTTTACTTCCTATTCCTGATTTAGCTAATGTTATAGTTTTTTCCTTCATGTTAATAATTATGTTATCTTTTATTTGATAAACATTAATTTTATATTCCCCTGGTAAAGATTCAGCGGGAAAGAATACTCTTGTTTGAAAAAGTTTATTTTCAATTTTATCTATTTGATATTTTTTGAATAAATTTTTATTTTTTTTTATTCTGATAAAATTATCTTTCCAATTTTTAAGAGTAGAGTTTGATATAAAATTTCTTTTTGATAATTTATTTTCAAGTAAATAGTCAAAACTGAGTTCTTGTTTTATTAAAGTTGAAGTGGGTAAGATATCTTCAAGTTCAGCTGATGAGGCAATAAAAAAAATACTTGGGACTTTATTATAAGTAATTTTTTTAGTATTGAACCAAAAACCTAAAATTCTTTCTTTTTTATTTATTACTGCTTTTTTTTCAGGACCTTTTATAGTTATTAAAGTTTCTTGTTCATCATTTAAAATTCCAAATACAATTATTTCTTTTCCATTAAAATCTGTTTTAATTTTTATATTATTTTCTGATAGATCAAAGTAAGCTTGGGCAAAAATTATTTTAGTAAAAAAAACAATAATTAAAAAAATACTTAATTTATAAATTTTATACTGCATTTATACCTTGTTTTCCCCATAGTATAAACTTACCACATGCTTTGCTTGAATGAAAAATAGATATCTTTCAATCAGCATGCCAATTATCGCAAAAATAAAAATTATAAAAAAAGATAATTTTAATATAAAGATATCAATTATAAGACTTGCTTCTTGTACAATCATATAAATAGGTAACACGCACGTTAATATCGAAAAGCATACTCTTAAAAAATTTGCTTTTTCTTTTTTAATTTTATTTATCATTTCAGTAGTTAAAAAGTTTTTTCCTGTATGTGGACCTTCAAATAATGATACGTTTTTATTTTTCCCACCTAATCCTGTTGCAGAATTTGCAGTGCTTTTAGTATTTTTATTAATATAATACCAATAAGTAAGTTTGAAAAATAAACACAATACTAAACTTGAAATAGTTAAATGATATAAATAGATAACCTTAACTTCATAAAAGCAAGCCAAACAGTAGATACTAAGCGCTCCCATACATATGGCATTAATTATATAAATAGGTGTGACGAGTTTATTGTTCCACACAGGGATAGTTTTTAAAGTAGCATATATTTGACCAGTACAGTAGACTGTTACTAAACATAAAATAGAAGAAAGATGCAAAAAAAATATAAAAAGATTATTTTCAAGATACCAAAGAAGATAAAATAACACCAAAGGGATAAAAGTAAAAATCGCTGCTAAGCCTTCTCTAGATAACCAAGAGGATTTCCATTGACTAAAAGATCGCCAAGCTCTTTCAGGGTGACCCAAATGAAGAGTTGATGATAGTAGTCCAGAGCAAATAAAAGCAAAGCTTACAATAATAAGAATTAATTTAAAATCACTATCAAAATTTATCTGTGTAATTAATGAGAGGCAAGAAAGACATAGTATTATCCCGTAACCAGTTCCAGAAAATACAGTAAAAAATATTGTAGACTTACTTGGATGCATCTTTGATTATTTCTTTCCATGTTTCAAAGGTGAAATCATTGTCTTGAGTCACGGAACTTAATTTGTCACTACTAAACTGATCATTTTTCTCTCTTGGCGGAAGGTATTTATTTGTCGGAGCACATTCTTGTTCAGGCATAAGATCATATCCATTTCTTTCTTCGACTAACCTGAATATTTCAGAGTTTTCATCCCCTAAGTTACCAAAGCTTCTTGCTCCTGCTGGACAAGTTGATACGCAAGCAGGAACTCTGTCACTTTCTGGCAAATTTTCGTTGTATATTTTATCTACACATAAAGTGCATTTTTTCATTATGCCTGCCTCCTCATCATATTCTCTGGCACCATATGGGCATGCCCACGAACACAATTTACATCCAATACAAGTATCTGGGTTGACTAAAACAATCCCATCTTCTTCTCTTTTGTAGGAAGCACCAGTTGGGCAAACTGTTACACATGGAGCATCGCTGCAATGTAAACAGCTCTTTGGAAAATGCACTGTTTTACTTCCATTAATCTCATTTTCAACTTCAAATGTATGAATTCTATTAAACCAAACACCAGTTGGATCATCACCGTATGGATCGATATCATGAAGGGGCGATGAATGTCCTGATGTATTCCACTCTTTACAGCTTACGGCACAGGCATGGCAACCCACACAGATATCTAAATCAATTACGAGACCAAGTTTTTTATTTTGTTTTTTTGGCAAAGATGTCATTTTATATTTTTGCTGTTTCCGATGAATTCTTTAATTTTAGTTAAATTATTCTTACTATATTCTTTTGGAAATTGTTTGCCATAATCATTAATAGAAATATTTCTTCTTGAATTATTTTTAATTATTTCAAAACTTGGGTAAATTTTTCCATCATTCTCTTCATCACTACATTTATAAATCTTTACTTTTAAGTCATACCAAGCGGCCTGACCGGTTATGGGATCTGAATTAGATATTATTGAATTTTTGTTGCTTGCATTTGAAAGAACATCAGAGATTAAATGATTTAATAAAAAACCTTTGTTCGATTCTGGAGCGTCGGGACTTAAGTTCCAAGCACCTTTTCTTTTACCAATAGCGTTCCATGTCCATACAGTATTTTTATTAACTCCTTGCATGATTTTACATTGAACTTTTATTTTACTACTAAAACTCTCGAGCCAAACCCAATCAAAATTCTTGAGATTATTTGTTTTTGCAATATGTTTACTAATATACAAATAATTTAAATTAGTTATTTGTCTTAGCCAAGCGTTTTGAGAGCCCCAAGAATGATACATGTGTGGAGGTCTTTGAGTCACGGCATATAATTCATAAATTTTATTATTATCTGCATTTAATTTTTCTTCGAATGGTTGATACCAGGAAGGGATTGGATCAAAATATTTTATAATTCTTTCTTTTAAATGATCTGGAGGAATTTTCTTACCGAAACCCTCTCCTGCTAATCTAAATTTTTGCATTTCTTCACTATATAATTGCATAACAATAGGTTCATTTTTGGCAATCCAACCCATTTCATGTGCAAAATCTAAATAAGCTTTATTTGTAAACTTAAAATATTTTTGATTTTCACTAAATTCATGACTATGAAAACAGCCATTATCTATATATTCGTGAATTTGATTCTTGTTGATCGCACCCTTTCCAAATTCATTACCATCTCCTCTCCATCCTGCCAAAGGACCTACACCAGGCTGTCTTTCATGATTAACAATATAGTCACTATACCCATTAGGAAATTTAGCTGAGAAATCTTCGTTTACAAATCCAGGAAGCCCCAGTCTAGCCCCTAACTCAATCAAAACATCTTGAAATGGTTTCACATCTCTTGACGGTTTGATAATAGGTTGCCTTATGGCATCTGCAGCACTGTCAGCAGAGCTTATTGGCCTATCTAAGAGTGATATGCAATCCCATCTTTCAAGAAAAGTCGTATCTGGTAAAACTAAGTCAGCATAAGGAACTGTCTCTGAATAATAAGCATCACTATAAATTATTTTAGGGATTTTATATTCCCCAGTATCTTTGTCTTTATCTGTTAATTTTTTTATCGTTTCCTTTGTATTCATAGAAGAGTTCCAAGCCATATTTGCCATGTACATAAAAAGTACATCAATTTTGTACGGATCGCCCTTCCATGCATTATTGATTACCATATGTATTAATCCATGAGCAGATAAAGGATTTTCCCAACTATATGCTTTATCTATTCTTAATGGGTTTTCATTGTCATCAGTTAACAAATCATCTGGTGAGGTAGGAAAGCCAAGAGGCATTCCTCCAATTGGAGTATTTGCTTTAACTATTTTACCAGCTGGTTTTGGGCCTGGAACAACATGCTTTGGATATGGCGCTTTGTACCTAAAACCCCCTGGAACATCAATTGACCCAAGTAGGGTTTGAAGAATATGAATTAATTTGCAAGTATTAAATCCATTGGAGTGAGCTGAAATACCGCGCATGGCGTGCATTGAAACTGGCCTTCCTTTAAAAGAAGAATGTTTTTTTCCATTAAAATCTTCCCATTCAACTTTAATCTCAATCTCTTTTTCAAATGCAGTTTCAGCTATTTCTGCAGTAATTCTTTTTATCACATCGACTTCTACATCAATGCGACTAGAAATATTTTCAGGTTTATATTTTGGTTTTAAATATTCTTTTGATAGTAATTCAAAAGATGGAATAACCTCTAAATTATTATATTTGTATTTTCCAAAAAAAGCAGAATTAGAATTCTGATCTTTTGTCGTAGTTATTTTTTTATTATCTTTACAGTATACAAGAGGAGAATTGTTTTCATCTCTTGCAAATAAACCATGATTTTCTTTTCCAGGGTTATTGTAAACGAGCCAATTTGAATTTGTGTAACGTTTAAGATACTCCCAATCAACTTTATTTGATTTTAATAATTCGTAAATAATACTGTGGACTAGCAAACCATCAGTGCCTGGTCGTATGCCAATCCATTCATCCGCTATAGCTGAGTACCCTGTTTTAATTGGGTTAATAGATACAAATTTACTATCATCTTTAGATTTAAGTTTCCCTAATCCCATTTTTATTGGATTTGAATGGTGGTCTTCTGCACATCCAAACAAAATAAAATATTTAGTGTGCTCCCAGTCAACTTCTCCAAATTCCCAAAAAGAACCACCTATTGTATATAATCCTGCAGCTGCCATATTGACCGAGCAAAAACCTCCATGGGCTGCAAAATTACATGTGCCAAATTGATTGGCCCACCAACCAGTTAATGATTGACTTTGATCTCTTCCAGTAAAAAATGCTAGTTTTTTGGGATCAGTGTTTCGAATTTCTGATAACCAAGTTGTAGCAATTTCCATAGCTTTAGACCATTCAATTTCCTTAAATTCCCCTTTACCCCTCTCTCCAGTTCTCAGAAGTGGTTTTGTTAACTTAGCAGGAGAGTTTTGCTGCATAATTCCAGCAGAACCTTTTGCACATAGTACGCCCTTGTTAGTTGGATGATTTTTATTACCTTCGATGTATCTTATTTTATTATCTAATAAGTGGACATTAATACCACATCTGCAAGCGCACATGAAACATGTAGTTTGTTTTATCTCATCACTTACCTTGGGTGATGTTTGAACTTCCTCTGTTTGATTTTTAAATGGGTTCATCACAATATTAAAGTTGTGAACAAATCAGATGGAGTTAAAATTAAACCTGTTAATATTTTTGCACAAACTAGTAAAACTAAAATTGCTAAAATACCTCTTAAATATTCTGCTTTTAATTTAGAGCCAATCCTTACACCAATTTGCGCACCTATAACTCCACCAAGAATCATAAGAGCGGATAAAACAATATCCACTGTTTGATTTAAATAAGATTGAAAAAAAGTTGAATTTGCTGTCACAAAAATAATTTGAAATAAAGAAGTACCAACAACAACATTTGTTGACATGCCTAAAATATAAACCATTGCGGGTATCATTATAAAACCTCCCCCTACACCCATCATGGCTGATAATACTCCAACAAAAAAACCAATTATTATTGGTGGAATTGTGGAGATATATAATTTTGAACGATGAAATCTAAGTTTGAAAGGAAGTCCATGTATCCAAGAATGTTGGTGCAATTTGGTTCTAATCGCTGAAGTTGTCCGATAGTTTTTGATTGTAGTTCTCGCACTTTCAAAAGCCATTGATATACCAATGAAGCCCAAGAAAATTATAAATAAAAATTGAATTACAATATCTATCTGACCATATGAACTTAATAATTTAAAAATATTTACCCCAAGTGTTGAGCCAGCAACACCTCCTAATAGTAAAAAAAAACCCATTTTAAAATCTACATTTTTTTTTCTCCAATGTGCTATAACTCCAGACACACTTGAAGCTAAAACATGAGGTGCTTCTGAACCTACAGCAACAACAGGAGGTATGCCTAAAAAAATTAAAAAAGGAGTCATCAAAAAACCACCACCTACACCAAATAAACCAGATAAAGCCCCAACAAGCATACCAATAAAAACGATTAAGAATATGTTAACATTCATTTCGGCGATAGGGAGATAAATTGACATGATTTCTAGTATTAATTTATATTCTTATTATTAATATTATCCAGTTAATTATGGTAATTTTATTGACTTCTCAATTTTGATTGCCTCTTCTAAATCTGATTTAGAATTGATATTAAAAAAATAGTTTTTATTTTCAAAATTTAGCAATTCATAATTTTGTTGCTCTACCCAATGCATAATTTTTCTACTATCTTTTTCTAAAAAATTTTCTAAGTTTTTTAATAATGAAATATGCCAAAAACCAATAACTGGATGAATTTTATTAGAAGTTCTGGCTAAAATTATTTTAGTATTGTTTGAGTATTTATTAATTAAAAATTTATCCACTAAACTACTATTTAAAAAAGGTGTATCTGAAGGTGTGGTAAAAATCCATTCAACATCTTTTTTGTTTTTTAAAGCCCAATTCATTGATGAGTATATTCCTGCAAGAGGCCCTTGAAAGTTAACAAACTCATCTTTAATTAGATTCAAACTTGTTTTTGTAAATTCATTTTCATTTGAGTTTACATTTAAGGCAATTTCAATATCTAACTTTCCTAAATTTTTTAATATCCTGTCCAGTAATGATTTATTATTAAATTTATATAAAGTTTTATAACCACCTCCAAATCGTTTTGATTGCCCTCCTGCGAGAATAACAATAAGTGTTTTTAATTTATTTATGATCAATTCTTTTTTCACCTGATAAGATTATATATTTTTTACCTTTTGCTCTTCCAATTAGAGTAAGGTTTGTTTTTTTTGCTAACTCTACTCCCCAAGAGGTAAAGCCTGATCTTGAAATTAGAATAGGAATTTTCATTTTTACAGTTTTTATAACCATTTCACTAGTAAGTCTTCCTGTTGTGTAAAAAGTTTTATCATTCCCATTAATTTTTTTAAGAAACATATATCCTGCTATTTTATCAACTGCATTATGGCGTCCCACATCTTCCATATAAATAATTGGATTATTATTTTTGATGATAGCACATCCATGAATAGCCCCAGCTTCTAAATACAAGCTTGGAGTTAAATTTATTTTCTTTGATATTTCGTAAATCCAAGAATGTTTAATTTTCTTTTTGGATAGAATTTTGCTTTTTAAAATTTCTTCATACACATCTCCAAAAATTGTTCCAACCGCACACCCACTAGTAGTAATTTTTTTCTTCAATTTTTCTTCATAGTTAGTTTTTCTTGATGTCCTTACTACTACAACTCGTAATTCTTGGTTATGTTCAATTTTTTTTATCTTATCAGTTATTTTTATCATATTCTGATTTAGTAAATAACCAAGAGCAAGGTATTCAGGATGATCACCAACTGTCATAAGGGTTACAATTTCTTGATTATTTAAATAAATTGTAAGATCTTTTTCAATAATAACTTTTGTTTTAATTGGTTTTAAATTCTCATCAAATCCATCTATTTCCTTGGTAAGATTTTTATCTTGAGGATTAGGAGCAACTAAATATTTAATTTTTTTATTCATAATGTATTCTGATAATATCTTTATATGAACATTATAGAAATTTTCACAGAATCTTTATCCTTAATTTTTTCTTTTGATAAAGATTTGTGGGAAATTATACTTTTATCTTTATACGTCAGTCTTGTTGCATTAATTTTTGCTTCAATTTTTGGATTGTTAATTGGTTATTATTTAGCATTAAGAAATTTTTTTTTTAAAAATTTTATTTTAATTATCCTCAATTCATTGATGGGAATTCCTCCAGTTGTAGTTGGATTAATTGTTTACTTTATGTTTGCATCAGGTGGCCCTCTCGGTGTTCTACAATTACTTTACACACCAGCTGCTATGATAATTGCGCAAGTAATAATTATTTTTCCAATTGTGACTTCTATATCACATGAAATTTTTGATCAAAATTGGAGAGAATATAAAGATCAGTTAAGATCCATTAATATGCCTTTTTTTGGAGTAGCTTTTATTATTACAAAACACAGTTACTTTTTAGTTATAACAGCCCTTCTTTCGGCATTTGGCAGAGCTATTTCAGAAGTCGGAGCTGTTATGATAGTTGGTGGAAATATTAACCATTTTACAAGAGTGATGACAACTGCGATTTCACTTGAAACAAGAATGGGAAATCTTGAATACGCAATGGCACTTGGAATAGTATTAATTTTATTAACAATTATTATATATTCTTTAGTCTATATTTTTAATAAGAGAAAAATATGACTAGAGTAATTGGAATAGTTGGTTGGAAAGATGTTGGAAAAACTTATCTTGTAACTGAGATAATTAAATTATTGGTTGCTAAAAATTATAGAGTAGGATCTATTAAGCACGCTCATGATGACTTTGATATTGATAAACCTGGAACTGATAGTTTTAAACATCGAGAATCTGGTTCTAGTCAGGTCATAATTAGTTCTTCAAGGCGTTGGGCAAAAATAAATGAAAATATTGATAACAGGGAAAAAAGCTTAAAAGAGCTAATTGAGGAATTTGAATATATAGATATAATTATTGTAGAAGGTTTTAAGAATGAAATTCATCCAAAAATTGAAATAATTGCAAATAACTTAGAAATATCTAATAGCAAAATTAAAAATGTTATAGCAATTGTTTCTGATGTAATGCTCTATTCTAATACTCCTGTATTTAAAAAAAATGAAATTAAAAGTTTAGTTGAATTTATAATTAAAAAAATATTATGAACAAAAAACCACTTTATTTAAAAGAAATTTTAGCATTTATAAGTAAGCGCCCTAGCACTATATCTAAAACAGAAATAATTAATCTAATTGATGCTGAAGATAAAATATTAGCACAAAATATTTACTCTAAAATAGATTTACCTCCTTTTAAAAACTCAGCAGTTGATGGATACGCATTATTAAAAAAAGATTTGAATAAAAGACAAAAAAAAATTAATAAAAATAGAATAGCAGCAGGTGATATTGGAACAAGTAAAATTCTAGATGGTGAAGTTATAAGAATTTTTACAGGTGCAAAAATGCCATCAAACTCTAATACGGTAGTTATGCAAGAAAATACAAATGTTGTTGATGTTAAGCTCTCTTTATTAAAAATTCCTTTGTATGGGGATAATTGCAGGCAAAAAGGGGAGGATATATCAAAAGGAAGTTTGGTTTTAAAAAAAGGATCTAAAATTGACAGTAGAAATTTAAATTTAATTGCAGCTATTGGATGCAATAAAGTGAAAGTTTATTCCTCACTTAAAGTTGGATTTTTTACAAGTGGTAATGAGTTAGTAAAACCAACTATAAAACTAAAAAATTCTAAAATTAATAATTCAAATTATTATTTATTAAGCTCCCTTTTAAATAAAAATTATATAGATAAGAAGTTTTTAGGAAATCTTCCGGATAACTCCGTTAAGATTAAAACTAAAATATTGTCTCAAATACCTAAATATAACCTTATAATTACCACTGGTGGAGCATCGGTGGGAGATGAAGACCATTTAATTGATACTTTAAAAAATAATGGTAAAATTTTTTTTTGGCAAGCTGCCATTAAACCAGGAAGGCCTATTGCAATAGGTAAAATAAAAAATACTTATATTGTCTGTTTGCCTGGCAATCCTGTTTCTGTACAGTTGCTATTTGCATTTGTAGTTAGACCTTTAATTCTAAAATTAATTGGTTCACCAATGTTAAAGATTACATCAGAAAAAATTAAGACTGACTTTTCAATGGTTAAAAAAACAAAACGACTTGAGTGGTTAAGGGTTTCAAAAAAATTAATTAATAATGAATATTTTATATCTAGATACCCTAAACAGGGTTCAGGTATGATATCTTCTATTTCATATTCAGATGGAGTAGTCGAAATTCCTGAAAATATAAACCTTATTAAAAAGGGTGATGTGTTTGATTTTTATGATTTTGATAAATTGTTTATTTAATTTTTTTTAAATTTATATCTAATTATAAATTTTTCATCCTCATTGTAACTTTCTAAAAAATCAAAACCTGATTGGTTACAATAGTGCTCGAAGTCAGCTGTTGCCAAGGGGTCAGTAGCTATCACTTTGATTATGCTACCATTTTTTAATTCTTGAGCAAGTTTTCTAGCCTTAAGCACTGGGATGGGACATTCTGTACCGCTTGTATCTAGAACTATTTCATCATTTTCAACTGAATCTTTCATTTTAATCTGATACAAAATATATATTAATAATTCAATTTAAATGGATAAATTTATTTCTCAAACCGATAGCTCTCTAAAGAAAAAGAAGAGACGATGGAAACCAAAAGGAAGACAGGTAGAAAACTTCTTTTATGATGAGGTATCAACGCTATTTCAAGGAATGAGTTTTAAGAGAGACGAATTAATTGAATATTTTCATATATTGCAGGATAAGTTTGGTGTCTTATATGACAAACATCTAGTTGCATTATCAATGATAATAAATTTACCACTTTCTGAAATTTACGAAGTAGCAACTTTTTATGCACATTTTAACATAGTAAAAAATTCAGAAACTTATGAACCTCTTAAAACTGTAAGAGTTTGTGAAAGTTTAACTTGTGAATTATTTGGTGCAAAAAAATTACTTAGTGATCTAAAAAAAAATGAAAATAAAAATATAAAAGTAGTCCCTGGTCCCTGTATGGGCAGATGTGATGTAGCGCCAACTGTTTGTGTAGGTAAAAACTATGTAGATAAAGCATCATTAAAAACTGTTGAAGAGGCATTAAAAAATAAAAATTTTGATGTTGTCATTCCCGATTATATTTCTTTGGATGATTATAGAAAAGATGGAGGGTATAAAATATCCAACCAAATCAAAAAAGGAGAAATACAAAACACAAAAATAATCGAGTATCTAAAAGAAAGTGGCCTTAAAGGTAAAGGTGGAGCTGGTTTTCCAACAGGCATGAAATGGGAAATTGTATCTAAGTACAATGGAACAAAATATGTAGCGGTAAATGGAGATGAGGGTGAGCCTGGGACATTTAAAGATAGAAAATATTTAGAAACAGACCCTCATAGATTTCTGGAAGGGGCACTTATTGCATCACTGTTTATCAAAGCAACTAATGTTTATATTTATATGCGAGATGAGTATCCCTCAGTAATTCAAATTTTAAATGATGAAATTTTAAAATTAGAAAAAGAAAATATAATTCCAAAAGGACATTTTATTTTAAGAAGAGGTGCTGGAGCATATATATGTGGTGAAGAGTCTGCTATGATAGAGAGTATTGAAGGTAAAAGAGGTCTTCCAAGACATAGACCTCCTTATGTTGCTGAAATGGGTTTATTTAATGCTCCCACATTAACCAACAATCTAGAAACATTGTTTTGGATCAGAGATATAATTGAAAAAGGTCCTAATTGGTTCTCTGAAAAAGGTATAGATGGTAAAAAAGGTTTTCATAGTTTTTCTGTATCTGGTCGTGTTAAGAATCCTGGGGTAAAAGTTGCTCCAGCAGGAATTACGATACAGCAATTAATAGATGATTATTGTGGTGGCATAGAAGATGACCATGTCTTTAAAGGTTATCTTCCAGGCGGTGCTTCAGGAGGTATTTTGCCTGCTTCAATGAATAACATTCCCTTAGATTATGGATCAAAAGAATTAACAGATACAGGGTGTTTTTTAGGCTCTGCTGCAATTGTTGTCTTATCTGATAAGGATAATATGAAAGATGTCGCATTAAATTTATTAAAATTTTTTGAAGAAGAAAGCTGTGGTCAATGTACTCCATGTAGAGCTGGAACAGAAAAAACTGTAAAGCTTATGAAAGAAAAAATTTGGAATAAAGAAAAACTCTCTGATTTGTCAGAAGTAATGTCCCAAGCTTCTATTTGTGGCTTAGGTCAAGCAGCTACAAATCCACTCAATTCAGTTTTAAAATACTTTGAAAAAGAGATAAGTTATGAATGATAAAAATATTAAATTTTATCTCAATGATAAGCAAGTTGAGGCAACTCAAGATGAAACCATATGGCAGGTAGCTAATAGACTTGGTACTGAAATTCCTCATTTGTGTTATGCAAATAAACCTGGATACAGAGCTGATGGAAATTGTAGGGCTTGTATGGTTGAGATTGAAGGAGAGAGGGTGTTAGCTGCTTCTTGTATTAGAAAACCTTCAGCTGATATGAAAGTTCAAACAGCATCAAGTAAAGCAAAAAAATCTCGAGAATTAGTTTTTGAATTACTTTTAGCAGACCAGCCAGAAAGAAAGATTGCACATGATAACAATTCAGATTTCTGGAATTGGATTGATAAAGTTGATATAAAAGAAAGTAGGTTTCCAAGTAAAACTCCATGCCAGTCTGATAATTCTCACCCAAGTATGGCAGTAAATTTAGATGCTTGTATCCAATGTAATCTTTGTGTCAGGGCCTGTAGAGAAGTGCAGGTTAATGATGTAATTGGCATGGCGTACAGAGGAGAAAGCTCAAAAATAGTTTTTGATTTTGATGACCCAATGGGTGACAGTACTTGTGTAGCATGTGGAGAGTGTGTGCAAGCATGTCCAACTGGAGCTCTTATGCCGGCAACTGTTGTTGATAAAGAAGGTGTTGGATTAAGTGACGTAGATACTAAAGTTAAAAGCGTGTGCCCATATTGCGGTGTTGGTTGTCAAATTGAATATAATGTTAAAGGTAATGATATAAAATTTGTCAACGGTGTTGATGGACCTGCAAATAAAAATAGACTTTGTGTAAAAGGAAGATTTGGTTTTGATTACGTGAGCAATTCTGAGAGATTAACTAAGCCTTTAATAAGAATTAAAGGTAAAGAAAAAGACCTACACCCAATTATTAATTTTTCAAATATTCATGAGTATTTCAGGGAGGCTACATGGGATGAAGCATTAGATTATGCTGCTAATGGATTTATTGAAATTAAAAAGAAAAGAAACGTAAAAAGTAATTTAGCTGGGTTTGGTTCAGCTAAGTGTTCTAATGAAGAAGCATATCTTTTTCAAAAACTTATTAGAACGGGTTTTAATACAAATAACGTTGATCACTGTACACGATTATGTCATGCATCTTCAGTTGCAGCTTTATTGGAAACGATTGGTTCTGGAGCTGTTACTGCTCCATTTTATGAAGTTCAGCATTCGGAAGTTATAATTGTTATTGGCGCTAACCCAACTGAAAATCATCCAGTTGCAGCAACTTTTTTCAAAAATGCGGCTAAGAAAGGATCTAAACTTATTGTAATGGATCCAAGAGGTCATGCCTTAAAGAAACATGCAACTCATATGTTGCAATTTAAATCAGGCTCAGATGTTGCTCTTCTGAATTCTATTATGAATGTCATTATTGAAGAAGGTTTATTTAATGAGGAATATATAAAAAAACAGACATCAGGATTTGATGAATTACAAAATCATTTAAAAAACTACCCACCAGAATTAATGGAAGACCAGACAGGAATAAAAGCTAGTATGATACGTGAAGTTGCAAGACTGTATGCCAAAACTGATAAAGGTATTATTTTTTGGGGTATGGGGGTTTCACAACATGTTCATGGAACTGATAATGCACGTTGTTTAATTTCTTTAGCATTGATGACGGGTAATGTTGGTAGGAGAGGAGCTGGACTTCACCCACTTAGGGGTCAAAACAATGTTCAAGGTGCTTCAGACGCAGGAATGATACCGATGATGTATCCTGATTATCAGTTAGTTGAGAAAAGTGACAAGCAAGATTTTTTTGAAAAATTTTGGAACACAACTTTAGATGATAAAAAAGGTTTAACAGTTGTGGAAATTATGGATGCAATTCATGAAGATGAAATTATAGGAATGTATATTCTTGGAGAAAATCCAGCAATGTCAGATCCTGATCTTAATCATGCAAGGGAAGCTCTTCAAATGTTAGAACACTTAGTTGTTCAAGATATTTTTCTAACAGAGACTGCAACATATGCTGATGTGATTTTTCCAGCATCTGCTTGGCCAGAAAAAAATGGAACAGCTACTAATACAAATAGACAAGTCCAAATGGGACGTAAGGCTCTTGATGCGCCTGGATTAGCCAAAGAAGACTGGTGGATTACAAATGAACTAGGGAAAAGAATGGGTTTAAATTGGGAATATAAACATCCTAGAGAGATTTATAAAGAGATGTCACAAACAATGCCTTCGTTAAATAACATTAGTTGGGATAGATTAGATCAAGAGAGCTCAGTCACATATCCAAGTAAATCTCCTACGACACCTGGAGAGGAAATAGTTTTTGGAGATAAATTTCCAAATGAAACTGGCAGAGGAAAATTTGTACCAGCAAGCGTTACTTCCCCTAATGAAGTTCCAGATGAAGATTATGAAATGATACTTACTACTGGAAGGCAGTTGGAGCATTGGCATACAGGTGCAATGACTCGAAAAGCCTCTAACCTTGATGCACTTGAGCCTGTGGCGACTGTGTCAATATCACCAAATGAAATTTTAAAAAATAATATGAAACCTGGAGATCAAATAAAAGTATCAACTAGAAGAGGTTCAATTAACATTAGAGTAAGAGAAGACAGAACTATTCCCGAGGGTGTTATTTTTATACCATTTTGTTATAATGAAGCTGCTGCAAATCTTTTAACTAATCCCGCCCTAGATCCTTTTGGAAAAATTCCAGAATTTAAATATTGCGCTGCAAAAATAGAAAAGATAAGTTAAAATCATGAAAAAACTTTTGATATTTTTATTTTTGTTAGTATCACCTATAACAGCTTGTTCTTCACTAAATGAAATTAATGAAAAAGCTAAAGGAGATGGCGTCCCTTATATTCCTGGTATTTAACTAATAAATCACTTGTCGAATATTTAATTTAATTGTAAATGGCATTTAGTGCCGCGTTAGCTCATTTGGTAGAGCAGTTGATTTGTAATCATCAGGTGGTCAGTTCGATTCCGACACGCGGCACCATTTAATAATCAAGATTTATAAAACTCATAAAGAGCTATAGCTGTAGCATTAGATACATTCAAACTATCTATCCCAAATTCTTTGTTAGGTTTCATATTTATTTTTATTAACTCATCACATTCTTTTTTAACTAATTCTCTCATCCCTTTTCCCTCAGAACCAAAAACTAGTATAGATTTTTTTGAAAATTTTATTCCAGGACTTTGTTTTTCATCTGAGGAGTCAAAACCATAAACCCAGTAACCATATTTTTTTAAATCAGAGATACTTCTTTTTAAATTTGTTACTTTAAAAAAATTTATAATTTCAGCAGCTCCTGAAGCTGCTTTAAATAACGAGGGCGTCAAGTCAGGAGAATTATCTTTTGCTACTATTATGCCTTTGCAATTGAATAATGCAGATGATCGCATAATAGACCCTATATTTTGAGGATCAGTTATTTGATCTAAAGCAAGTATAACGGATTTATCTTCTAAATCTTCATTTTTTATAAACTGAGCTAAACTCGGTCTTTCAAAATCTTTAGTTTTTAACACTATGGACTGGGTTGAATTTTCACCACCATAAATTTTTTTAAAGTCTTTTTGATCAAGAAAAGTAATTTTCCTTATTTTAGATTTATACTTTTCAGCTAAATTACGATGATTTTCATTAATAAAGAGCTCTTCATGCTCTCTTTTATTATTTATTAAAGCGGCCTTAACTGCATGCAAACCATAAATTGTTTGAAATTTCCCAGTATTATTAGTCTTTTTAGGTTTTTTTTTTGACATATAAATTTTTGCTATTTTTGTACATTAAATAAAATCTAGATATATACAAATTCTAATTTTTTGTCTAAAAGGAGCCCGCTTTAAAGAACTTTCGTAACTTAAGGTGGAAGTAAGTTGTTTTAGATTGACAATCATACTAATTTATTAGTATGTGCCATTTTCTTCAAATTTGGAGGGGTGGTCGAGTGGTTAAAGGCAGCGGACTGTAAATCCGCCCGCGTGAGCGTACGTAGGTTCGAATCCTACCCCCTCCACCAAAAATGGAGAGTAGGAAAAAAGTAATGAGTGAGTGAGTCAGATATAAAGCGGGTGTAGCTTAGTGGTAAAGCTCCAGCCTTCCAAGCTGGCTACGAGGGTTCGATTCCCTTCACCCGCTCCAAAATGAATATTTAATACTGGGGTAAATAAAAATGGCTAAAGCAAAATTTGAAAGAAATAAACCGCATTGTAACATCGGTACTGTTGGACACGTAGACCACGGAAAAACTACTTTAACTGCTGCAATAACAAAAGTGTTAGCAGAATCTGGAGGGGCAGAGTTTACTGACTATGCTAATATTGATAAGGCTCCTGAAGAAAGAGAACGCGGAATTACAATTTCTACAGCTCATGTAGAATACGAAACAGAAGCAAGACATTACGCACACGTTGATTGCCCTGGTCACGCTGACTATGTAAAAAACATGATTACTGGTGCTGCTCAAATGGACGGTGGAATACTTGTAGTTAATGCCGCAGATGGTCCTATGCCTCAAACTAGAGAACACATTCTTCTTGCTAGACAGGTTGGCGTTCCAGCACTTGTTGTTTACATGAACAAAGTTGATCAAGTTGATGATAAAGAGTTAATAGAACTTGTAGAAATGGAAATAAGAGAGCTTCTTACCTCATATGAATTCCCAGGTGATACTATTCCAATTATTAAAGGTTCTGCTCTGGCTGCCCTAGAAGGTAGAGATGATGAAATTGGAAAAAACTCAATTCTTGAACTAATGAAAGCTGTTGATGAATCTATTCCTCAACCAATAAGACCAATTGACCAAACATTCTTAATGCCAGTTGAGGATGTATTCTCAATCTCAGGCAGAGGAACAGTTGTAACAGGTCGTATTGAGCAAGGTCAGGTTAAGGTTGGTGAAGAAATTGAAATCTTAGGTATTAGAGAGCCTCAAAAAACCATTTGTACTGGTGTTGAAATGTTTAGAAAGCTTTTAGACTCGGGAGAAGCAGGTGACAACGTGGGAGTATTACTTCGTGGAACAAAAAGAGAAGAAGTTGAAAGAGGTCAAGTTTTAGCTAAACCTGGATCAATTAAGCCACATACAAAATTTAAAGCTGAAGCATATGTTCTTAAAAAAGAGGAGGGTGGAAGACATACACCTTTCTTCTCAAATTATAGACCACAGTTTTATTTTAGAACTACAGATGTAACTGGCACTATTAAACTACCTGAAGGAACTGAAATGGTAATGCCTGGAGATAACATTACAATGGAAGTTACTTTACTTTCACCAATTGCAATGGATAAAGGTTTGAAGTTTGCAATTAGAGAAGGTGGTAGAACAGTTGGTGCTGGAGTTGTTGCTGAAATTATTGAATAGGTATTTGAGACCTCTCTGCTAGTTTCAGCTGCTTTTAAAATTAGGAGTGTAGCTCAACTGGTAGAGCACCGGTCTCCAAAACCGGGGGCTGCGGGTTCAAGTCCTGCCACTCCTGCCAATAATTTTATTAAATTGTGAAAGTGTAAATGAGTAATATAGAAAAGAAAAAGACATCACCTGCTCAGTTTGTTAGGCAGGTAAGACAAGAGTTGCAAAAAGTGACTTGGCCCCAGAGAAGAGATACATTTATTTCTTCTGCCATAGTTATTTTGCTTATTTTTCTATTTTCTATTTTTTTTCTTTTAACTGATCAAATGTGGTCATTTTTAATTCAAAAAATTATTCAGATTGGTTCAGGTCTCTAATATGATTAGATGTAGATGGTATGTTCTTCATGCATATTCTGGTTATGAAAAGAAAGTAGCAGAAAGCATAATGGATCAGGCTAATAAGTTAGGAATTTCTGAACATATTGAAGAGGTTTCAGTCCCCACTCAGAATATTGTTGAGGTCAAAAGAGGAGTTAGAATAAATACGGAAAGGAAAATATTTCCTGGTTATATTTTAATTAAAATGAATTTGAATGACGATACTTGGCACATTATTAAAAACACACCTAAGTTATCTGGATTTCTTGGTAACAAAGGTAAGCCAGTTCCAATAAGTAATGCTGAGGCAAAAAGAATATCAGAACAAGTTATTGATGGTGTTGAAAAGTCAAGACCAGCAATTATGTATGATATTGGTGAGCAGGTTAAAGTTATAGATGGACCATTCGCATCTTTTAATGGTGAAATAGAACAAATTGATGAAGAAAAAGCTAGATTAAGAGTCGCCGTTTCTATATTTGGCAGAGCAACACCAGTAGATTTAGAATATTCACAAGTTGAGAAAGCATAAAGAAGGATAGGTTGATATGGCAAAAGAAGTATTAGGTTTTATTAAACTTCAAATTCCGGCAGGAGGAGCTAATCCATCCCCACCTGTAGGTCCAGCACTTGGACAAAGAGGTTTAAATATTATGGACTTTTGTAAAGCATTTAATGATAAAACTAAAGATGTAGAAAAAGGTGCTCCAATTCCTGTAGTAATTACTGCTTATAAAGATAGATCATTTGATTTTGTAACAAAATTGCCTCCAGTTAGTTATTATTTGAAAAAAGCCGCTAAAATTAAAAAAGGTAATTCAACCCCTGGGAGAACACTAGTTGGCAAAGTAACTCAAGCAGATGTTGAAAAAATTGCGAAAGAAAAGATGAAAGATTTAAATGCAATTGATTTAAACGGTGCAGTTAATATGGTTAAAGGTTCTGCCGTATCTATGGGTATGGAGGTTGTAAGTTAAATGAAAAAAACTAAAAATAATAAAAATTTAATTGAGAAAATTAATACTTCAAAAGTTTATAATCCTATTGAAGCAATCAAGATCTTAAAGGAAAATTCTTATACAAAATTTGAAGAATCTATTGAGATTGCGATAAATCTCGGAATTGACCCTAATAAAACTGATCAGAATATAAGAGGTATGATAATTTTACCAAAAGGTACTGGTAAGAATATAAATGTTGCAGTTCTTACAAAAGGAGACAAACAAAATGAAGCAAAGGAAGCAGGAGCTGATCTTGTTGGAGAGAACGACTTAATTGATTCAATATCAAGTGGCAAAATCAATTTTGATCTTCTTATTGCCACACCTGATATGATGCCTTCTATTGGTAAAGTTGCTAAAATTTTAGGACCTAAAGGTTTAATGCCAAATCCTAAACTAGGAACAGTAACTCAAGATTTAAAAACTGCTATTCAAAATGCAAAATCTGGTCAAGTCCAATATAAAAATGAAAAAAGTGGAATCGTTCATGCAGGAATTGGAAAAATGAATTTTAACGAAGATGATCTTTTAGATAATTTAAAAGCTTTCTTTAGCGCAATTAATAAAAGCAAACCTGATACTGTAAAAGGATCATTTATTAAAAAAGTTACCATAGCTTCAACTATGGGTGTTGGATTAGAAATAAACGTAGCGAGTTTACGTTAAGGCTGATTTAACAGATAATCGTAAGGTTATCACCTGTCAAAGACTGTAGGAGCTTATGCTTAATTCCCTGCATAGACTGAAGCGAGAGATTCTGGCTTCTTGACAGGCTTGTCTGTGTTTGATTAGCAAACATTGACAGCTAATTTTAGGTTTTACCTAAATATAAACCGAGGTGTAAGTGAAACGTTCTGATAAAAAAAATTTAGTTCAAAATTTGAAAGATGAGTTAGATTCATCAACTTCAGTTATTGTTACTCATTACTCTGGTCTAACTGTTAATGAATCAGAAGAGTTAAGATCCGAAATGAGAGATAATGGAGCTAAATTCAAGGTTACGAAGAACAGATTAACTAAACTCGCTTTAGAGCAAACACAATTTAAAGATTTAGCTGATCTATTTACAGGACCTACTGCTATAGCATATTCAGATGACCCTGTAGCTCCAGCAAAAGTCGCTGTTAGTTTTGAAAAAAAACTTGAAAATTTTAAAATTATTGGTGGTGGTTATAATGGGGAAAAAATTGATCTAGAAAAAATTAATTTTCTCGCCACTCTTCCTTCAATGGATGAGTTAAGAGGAAAAATTTTAGGAATAATCTCAGCTCCAGCTCAAAAAATAGCTTTAATTATGAAGGAGCCTGCTGGGCAAATAGCTAGATTAGTGAGTGCTCAAAGTAAGAGTTTAGAAGAGTCCAATTAGGTTTAAAAGGAGAAGAAAATGGCTGATTTAAATAAAATTATTGATGATTTATCATCACTTACTGTTCTAGAGGCTGCTGAACTTAGCAAACTTCTAGAAGAAAAATGGGGTGTTTCGGCAGCTGCCCCAGTTGCTGCTGCAGCTCCTGCAGCTGCTGGCGCTGATGCTGCAGCAGAAGAAAAAACTGATTTTGATGTTGTTTTAGCTGAGGCTGGATCAAATAAAATTGCAGTAATTAAAGAAGTAAGAACAATAACAGCTCTAGGTCTTAAAGAAGCAAAAGATCTTGTTGAAGGTGCTCCAAAATCTTTGAAGCAAGGTGTTGCGAAAGCTGAAGCTGAAGAGATGAAAAAAACTCTTGAAGCTGCTGGAGCTAAAGTAGAACTTAAATAATTTTTTAAGACCTCCACTTATTGTGGGGGTCTTCTTTAAAAATATTAAACAAAGGTGAATAAATGAGCTTAGATTATATCAATTCAAAAAAAATTAGAAAATCTTTTGGTAAGATACCGTTGGTTACATCGCTTCCAAATCTTGTAGAAGTACAAAAAAGATCTTTTGATAATTTTTTGCAGCTCAGAGTCTCACCTGAGAAAAAAGAAGACATTGGATTACATGCGATTTTTAAATCAGTTTTTCCTATTAATGATTATACTGAAAGAGCTACGGTTGATTATGTGAGTTTTGATATTGGTGTTCCTAAATATGATGTTGAAGAATGTTCTCAAAGAGGAATGACTTATGGAGCTCCTTTATTAGTTAACTTTAGATTAATAATCTGGGATATTGATGAGATTGCAGGAACTAAATCTGTAAGAGATATTAAAGAACAAGAAGTTTATATGGGCGACATCCCTTTGATGTCTAAAAATGCAACCTTTGTAGTTAATGGAACGGAGAGAGTTGTTGTAAGTCAGATGCATAGATCTCCAGGTGTTTTCTTTGATCACGATTTTGGTAAAACTCATACAAGTGGTAAATATTTATTTAATGCCAGAATTATTCCTTATAGAGGTTCTTGGCTTGATTTTGAGCATGATGCAAAAAATAATTTGCATGCAAGAATTGATAGAAAAAGAAAATTTCCAGTCACCACTTTATTAAAGTGCTTACTCAGCAACTCATCAACTCAATATATTGAAGAATGTGATAAAAATAAAATTGATCCAGATTCTAAAAAAATATTAGGTATGACTGGGGAAGAAATACTTTCAATTTTTTACGATAACATTACTTTTAAGAAAAATAATCATGGTTGGCAGTTTAAGGAAAATTTAATTTTTTATAAATCAAAAATTCTTAACTTTGATATATTAGATTCTAATAATGGTAAGATTTTAATCAGCAAAGGAACTAAAGTTAATCAAAAAATCATTAATGATATTAAGAAAAAAAATATCTCTAATCTATCAATCGATGAGAATTCATTAATTGGTCTTTATATTTCTTCAGACATAATTGACGAAAAGACTGGAAAAATTTTTTATGAGGCAGGTTTTGAAATTGATGAAGAGTTTGTAAACTTTCTTAGTTCTAATAAAATAAATAAATTAGATATTTTAAAAGTGGATAATATTGAGATAGGCTCATACATCAGAAATACTCTTCAGTTAGATAAAGCTAGATCTAGAGAAGAGGCTCTATTTGAATTATTCAAAATTCTTAGACCGGGTGAGCCGCCTACTATAGAGACTGCCGAGTTACTTTTTAATAATTTGTTTTTTAACTCAGATAGATATGATTTGTCATCTGTTGGAAGATTAAAAATTAATGCAAAGTTTAAAAAAGACACTGATATTAATCAAAAAATATTAGACAAATCTGACATAATTGATGTTGTTAAGCATATGCACAATCTTATCGATGGCAAAGGTGACATTGATGATATTGATCATCTAGCAAATCGAAGAGTAAGGTCAGTTGGAGAACTTCTTGAAAATCAATACCGAGTTGGTTTACTTAAGATGGATAGAGCAATTAAGGAAAGGCTGAGCTCACTTGAAGTTGATAATATTATGCCTCAGGATATTATTAATGCAAAACCTGTTGCAGCTTCAATCAAGGAATTTTTTGGAACAAGTCAATTAAGTCAATTTATGGACCAAACTAACCCTTTAAGTGAAATAACTCATAAAAGAAGAGTATCAGCACTTGGCCCTGGAGGTCTAAACAGAGAAAGAGCTGGATTTGAAGTTAGAGATGTTCACCAAACACACTATGGAAGAATTTGTCCTATTGAAACTCCAGAAGGGGCTAATATTGGGCTTATTAATAGCTTAGCTTCTTACTCAAGGATTAATCAATATGGATTTATTGAAACACCATACAGAATTGTAAATAACGGAAAAGTAACAAGTGATGTTGTTTATTTAAGTGCCATCAATGAAGAGGACTTTGTAATAGCTCAAGCAAACTCAGAAGTTGATGAAAAAGGTAAATTTAAAAACGAGGTAATAAGTTCAAGAAAAAATGGGGAATTTATAAATGCAGAAGTTGATTCAATTGATCTTATGGATGTATCTCCACAGCAATTAGTTTCTGTTGCAGCTTCTTTAATTCCTTTTTTAGAAAATGATGATGCGAATAGGGCATTGATGGGTTCCAATATGATGAGACAAGCAGTCCCTCTTATTAAGCCAAAAGCACCACTTGTAGGTACTGGAATGGAATATACTGTTGCTAAAGATAGTGGATCAACAGTTGTAGCTAAAAGAGAAGGAATTGTTGATCAATTAGATGCAAATAGAATAGTTATTAGAGTTACAGATAAAAAAGATAACTCACTTAATAAAATTGATATTTATAATTTGCAAAAATTTCAAAGATCAAATCAAAACACATGCATAAATCAAAGGCCTCTTGTTAACGTTGGAGATCAGATTAAAAAAAACCAAGTTATTGCTGATGGGCCGGCAACTGATTTAGGTGAACTTGCTCTTGGAAGAAATGTCTTAGTGGCCTTTATGCCTTGGAATGGTTATAATTTTGAGGATTCAATATTAATTTCTGAAAAAGTTGTTCAAGATGATGTTTTTACATCGATTCATGTTGAGGAGTTTGAGGTCATGGCGAGAGATACAAAGTTGGGACCTGAAGACGTTACAAGAGATATTCCAAATGCAAGTGAGGAAATGTTAGTAAATCTTGATGAAACTGGAATAGTATATGTCGGGGCTGAGGTATCTTCAGGAGATATTTTGGTTGGTAAGGTTACACCAAAAGGGGAATCGCCGATGACTCCTGAAGAAAAATTACTAAGGGCTATTTTTGGAGAAAAGGCAGCTGATGTAAAAGATACAAGCTTGAGAGTCCCCCCAGGCGTTAAAGGTACTGTTGTTGAAATCAGAGTTTTTTCAAGAAGAGGAATCGAAAAAGATGAAAGGGCTATAAGTATTGAAAATTCTCAAATTGAAGTAATTTCTAGAGACAGAGATGATGAATTAAATATACTTAAAAAAAGTTTTGGAAATCATTTAAAAGATCTTCTTGTTGGAAAAAAGTTTATATCTGGAATGGAAAACATAGATAAAAATTCTAAGCTTAGTTTTGATCAATTAGATAATTTGCAAGTAAATGATTTAATTAAAATTAACATTGCAGAAGAAAAAATAACAACTCAAATTGAATCTTTAATTAAGAATTATGAAAATCAGCTTGGTAACATTAATCAAAAATTTGAAAATAAAATAGATAAAATTCAAAGTGGTGATGAGCTATTACCTGGTGTTTTAAAACTTATTAAAGTTTTTGTTGCTGTTAAAAGAAAACTTCAACCTGGAGACAAAATGGCTGGACGTCACGGTAATAAAGGAGTTATTTCTAAGATCTGTCCTGTTGAAGATATGCCATATCTGCAAGATGGAAGACCTGTCGATATTGTTCTAAATCCTTTAGGCGTTCCAAGTCGTATGAATATTGGGCAAATTCTTGAAACACACTTAGGTTGGGCATCAGCTTCTTTAGGTAGCCAGGTTAACGAGATGATTACTAAATTGAAAACTGATGGCCATACTAATGATCTTAAAAATAAACTTTTAGAAATATATGACTTTAAAAATCACAAAGAAGAGATTGAAAACATGGATGACGATCAGATTTTAGAGTTATCAGAAAATTTAAAAGATGGAATTCCATTTGCCACACCTGTTTTTGATGGAGCCAAAGAAAAAGATATTTCGTCTTTATTAGAAAAATCTGGAGTTTCTAAAACAGGTCAGGAAATACTATACGACGGTGTCACGGGCGAAAAATTTGAGAGACCAGTTACTGTTGGGTACGTCTATATGCTCAAATTACACCATTTAGTTGATGAAAAAATTCATGCCAGATCAATTGGTCCTTACAGCTTAGTTACTCAACAACCTCTAGGAGGTAAAGCACAATTTGGTGGCCAGAGATTTGGTGAAATGGAAGTTTGGGCCCTCGAAGCATATGGCGCAGCATACACACTTCAAGAAATTTTAACAATAAAATCAGATGATGTTGCTGGTAGAACAAAAGTATACGAGTCAATTGTTAAAGGTGATAATAATTTTGAGTCTGGTACGCCAGAATCATTTAATGTTATGGTTAAAGAATTAAGATCTCTTGGTCTTAACTTAGAATTTAAGGAAATTGTTAAACCAATAAAAAACATAGAAAGTACGGTGTCTGAAAATGAATAGAGAATTAGTAAATATTTTTAATCAAAATCAAGGAATTAAAAATTTTAATAGCTTGAAGATATCAATTGCTAGTCCAGATGATATACGTTCATGGTCTTTTGGAGAAATTAAAAAACCTGAAACAATTAATTATCGTACATTTAAACCTGAAAAAGACGGGCTCTTCTGCTCAAGAATATTTGGACCGGTAAAAGATTATGAATGTCTTTGTGGTAAATATAAAAGAATGAAGTTTAGAGGTATCATATGTGAAAAATGTGGTGTTGAAGTAACTTTATCAAAGGTGAGACGTGATCGGATGGGTCATATAGAGCTTGCAGCCCCTGTTTCTCATATTTGGTTTATGAAATCATTACCAAGTCGGATTGCAACTCTGTTGGATATGACTATTAAAAATCTTGAGAAAGTTTTGTATTTTGAGCAATTTATCGTTGTAGAGCCTGGCTTAACTGATTTAAAAAAAGGTGAAGTGATTTCTGAAGATCAATACATCGATTATCAAGATCAATACGGTGAAGATTCATTTAGTGCGGCTATTGGAGCAGAAGCAATTGAACAAATGTTAATAAACATTGATTTATCTTCAGATTTTGAAAAAACAAAAATTGATCTGACGGAGACAAAGTCTGAGCTTAAAAAAACAAAATTAACAAAAAGAATAAAACTTCTAGAATCTTTTATAGTTTCAAAAAATAAACCAGAATGGATGATATTAAGAGTCCTCCCTGTAATACCTCCTGAGTTGAGACCATTAGTTCCTCTTGATGGTGGAAGGTTTGCAACTAGTGATTTAAATGACCTCTACAGAAGAGTTATAAATAGAAATAACAGGTTGAAAAGACTTATAGATCTTAGGGCGCCTGATATAATTATTAGAAATGAAAAGAGAATGCTCCAAGAATCTGTTGATGCTCTTTTTGATAATGGAAGAAGGGGAAGGGTCATAACATCAACTAATAAGCGACCTTTAAAATCTTTATCTGACATGCTTAAAGGAAAGCAAGGTCGATTTAGACAAAACTTACTTGGTAAAAGAGTAGATTATTCAGGCAGATCAGTCATTGTTGTTGGACCTACTTTAAAGCTTCATCAATGTGGTATTCCAAAAAAAATGGCTTTAGAATTATTTAAACCTTTCATTTTTCACAAGTTAGATATTTATGGATGGGCTAATACTATTAAGGCTGCAAAAAAACTTGTCGAAAAAGAAGATCCAAGAGTATGGGATATTCTTGAAGAGGTAATAAGAGAACACCCAATATTATTAAATAGAGCACCAACACTTCATAGACTTGGAATTCAAGCATTTGAACCGATTTTAATTGAAGGTAAATCTATACAACTTCATCCTTTAGTTTGTACTGCTTTTAATGCTGACTTTGATGGTGACCAGATGGCTGTCCATGTTCCTTTAAGTTTAGAAGCGCAACTTGAAGCTAGAGTTTTAATGATGAGTACCAATAATATATTATCACCATCAAGTGGTAAGCCTATCATTGTACCTTCACAAGATATTGTATTAGGGATTTATTATCTCTCGATAATGAGAAATAATCAAAAAGGTGAGAATAGATCCTTTCTAGATACTAATGAGATTTTAAAAGCTTTAGAAAATAAAGTTGTAACTTTGCATACTAAAATTATTTCTAGGATAAGAAACTCAATTGGAGAAATTTCAAAAGTTGAGACTACTCCTGGTAGAATGATACTTGCAAATGCTCTTCCAAAAAATGAAAAAATTGATTTTTCATTAATAAATAAAGTTTTAACAAAAAAAGAAGTGAGCAACATCATTGATACAGTTTACAGATTTTGTGGTCAAAAAGAGACAGTACTTTTTGCTGATCACATAATGCAAATTGGTTTCAAATATGCAGCAATAGCTGGAATATCATTTGGTAAAGATGATCTAATCATTCCTGATGAAAAGCAACAACTTCTTGATGATACTCAAAATAAAGTCCAAGAATATGAAAATCAGTATCAAGACGGTCTAATTACCCAAGGTGAAAAATACAATAAGGTTGTTGATGCTTGGTCTGAGTGTACAAATAAAGTTGCAGACAAGATGCTTGATGTAATATCAAAACCTGATGATGATAAGCCAATTAATTCAGTATTTATGATGGCTCACTCAGGTGCCAGAGGATCAGCGGCACAGTTAAAACAGTTAGCAGGTATGAGAGGCCTGATGGCAAAACCATCTGGAGAAATTATTGAAAATCCAATTAAGTCTAACTTTAAAGAGGGTTTATCAGTTCTAGAATATTTCACGTCTACTCACGGAGCTAGAAAAGGTTTGGCAGATACAGCATTAAAAACTGCGAGCAGTGGTTACCTCACAAGACGATTAGTAGATGTTGCTCAAGATGCTGTTATAAGAGAAGTAGACTGTGGCACAGAGAATGGAGTAATGGTTGAGGAAATTGTTGAGTCAGGAAATATTACATCACCTTTAACTGAAAGAGTTTTGGGGAGAACTCCTTGCCAGGATCTTCATAACATTGATGATCTAGTAATTGTAAAGGCTGGTGAGATAATAGAAGAAAAACATTTAGAAGATATTGTAAATTTAGGAATAAGATCTTTAAAAATACGATCAGTTCTAACGTGCACCACTGAAGATGGTATTTGTGCCAAATGTTATGGTAGGGATTTGGCAAGAGGTACTGAAGTTAATGTTGGAGAAGCTGTCGGTATTATTGCAGCTCAATCCATTGGTGAACCAGGAACTCAGCTTACAATGAGAACGTTCCACATAGGAGGAGCAGCTAGTTCTTCTGTAGAGCAATCAAACTCATTAGCTCCTATTGATGGATTAGTTAAACTTGAAAATTTGAAATTAATTGAGGATAAGTTTTCAAATTCAATTATTTTAAGCAGAAATGCAAAAATAAAAATTGAAGTAAATAAGGTTGAAAAGTTTTCTATCAATATTCCTTTTGGTTCCAAAATTTTTGTTAAGGATGATCAGGAAGTAAAGGCAAACCAAACTCTTGCTGAGTGGGATCCTTACACCTTACCAATTATTGCAGAAAGAGATGGGTTTTTAAAATATGTTGATTTACAGCAAGGAATTTCTTTTAGAGAGTCCATTGATGATACCACTGGTATTTCAAGTAAGATTGTAATTGACTGGAGTCAAAATCCAAAGTCTAAAAACTTTAAACCTGCAATTAATGTCCAGGAAACATTAAATTCAGAAGAAGTTGATGCAGATAATTTTATCAATTATCCAATGTCAATTGATACAATTTTAAGTGTTGAGGATGAGCAGCAAGTTTATGCTGGTCAAGTTCTTGCAAGAATACCAAAAGAGTCATCTAAAACAAAAGATATTACAGGTGGATTACCTCGTGTTGCTGAGTTGTTTGAAGCTAGGAAGCCTAAAGATCCAGCTATTATGTGTGAAATTGATGGTAATATTTCTTTTGGAAAAGATTATAAAAATAAAAGAAGACTAGTAATTACTAGCATAGATGAAACTAATACTTTTGAAATTTTAATTCCAAGAGCTAAATATCTAAATGTAGTAGAAGGTGATTTTGTAAAAAAAGGTGATGTTTTAGTTGAGGGAACCCCTGTACCTCATGATATTTTAAGAATTTTAGGAGTAGAAGAACTCGCTAGATATTTGGTACGAGAAGTGCAATCAGTCTATAAGCTCCAAGGTGTTTATATTAATGATAAGCATATTGAGACTATTGCAAGACAAATGCTTCAGAAAGTTTTAATTAAGAAAGCTGGCGATTCCTCTTTACTTGTTGGTGAACAGGCTCAAAAAAGAGATATATTGAAATTAAATGATGATCTTGAAAAAAATGGAAAGAAAATTGTAGAATATGAGCCTGTATTACTAGGTATTACTAAGGCTAGTTTGCAGACATCGTCCTTCATATCAGCAGCTTCTTTTCAAGAAACTACAAAAGTATTAACTGATGCAGCTACTATGGGTAAAATTGATCCTTTAAAAGGCTTAAAAGAAAATGTCATAGTGGGAAGACTTATACCTGCAGGAACAGGAAGAATAACATCTGAGTATGAGAAGATAGCATCTGTAAAAGATAAGGAAATTTTAGAGAAAAGAAAACAAGCAGAAAATATACAAAATACTTAAAATAGTAAGATATTTGCTTGACTTTCTTCTTGTCAATTTATAAAGACCCCTACGATTTGTTGTTGATGGTGGTGGAAAATAAATTCCAAACGCTTAACAGAGGATTATTTAATGCCGACTATAAACCAGTTAGTACGTAAGGGTCGTAAAGCTCAAAAAAAGAGAAATAAAGTCCCAGCTTTAGCTTCTTGTCCTCAAAAAAGAGGCGTTTGTACTAGGGTTTATACTACAACCCCAAAAAAACCTAACTCTGCCCTTAGAAAAGTCGCGAGAGTAAAATTAACAAATGGTCAAGAAGTATCTGCTTATATACCTGGTGAAGGGCATAATTTGCAAGAACACTCAGTAGTACTACTTAGAGGTGGAAGAGTTAAAGATTTGCCCGGTGTTAGATACCATATTTTAAGAGGAACACTCGATACCCAAGGTGTTAGTGCTAGAAAACAAAGAAGGTCTCTTTATGGGGCTAAAAAACCAAAGTAGAAATTTATGTCTAGAAGAAGAGCTGCAGAAAAAAGAACTATTTTACCAGATCATAAATTTAAAGATATTGTCCTTGCTAAATTTATGAATAGAATAATGCTTGATGGTAAAAAATCTAAATCTGAAAAAATTGTATATGGAGCTTTTGATATTGTATCAAAGAAAACTGATAAGGCTCCAATTGATTTTTTTCATGAAGCACTTAATAATGTAAAACCTAGTCTAGAAGTAAAATCTAGAAGAGTAGGTGGAGCAACTTATCAAGTTCCAATGGAAGTAAGACCAAAAAGAGCACAGACTCTTGCTATGAAATGGATAGTTGATTCAGCTATCAAAAGAAATGAAAAGACCATGAGGGAAAGAGTTGCTAATGAGATATTTGATGCTTTTAATAATAAAGGTAATGCAGTAAAAAAACGAGAAGAAACGCACAAAATGGCTGAGGCTAATAGAGCATTCTCTCACTTTAGGTGGTAATAATGTCAAGAACGCATCCTTTAGATAAATACAGAAATATTGGAATAATGGCGCATATTGATGCTGGTAAAACAACTACTACAGAGAGAATTCTATACTACACTGGTAAATCTCATAAAATTGGAGAAGTTCATGATGGTGCAGCAACCATGGATTGGATGGAGCAGGAGCAAGAAAGAGGAATAACAATTACTTCGGCAGCCACTACTTGCTTTTGGAATGATCATCGAGTAAACATAATTGATACTCCAGGGCATGTTGATTTCACTATTGAAGTGGAGAGATCTTTAAAAGTTCTGGATGGAGCAGTTGCAGTTTTTGATGGAGTTGCTGGTGTTGAGCCTCAATCAGAAACAGTATGGAGACAAGCTGATAAATATAATGTCCCTAGAATGTGTTTTATTAACAAACTAGATAGAACTGGAGCTAACTTTTTCATGTGTGTAGATATGATACCTGATAGATTGGGATCGTACCCTTTAGTACTTCAATTACCCATAGGAATTGAAAGTGACTTTAAAGGGGTTGTTGATTTAGTCGCAAACAAAGCGATTGTATGGCAAGATGAAAGCTTAGGAGCTAAGTTTGATATAGTTGATATTCCAGAAGATTTAAAAGAACAAGCAAAAGAATATAGAGAAAAATTAATTGAAAAAGCTGTTGAGGAAGATGATGCAGTAATGGAAAATTACTTAGAAGGCAATGAACCATCAATTGATGATTTAAAAAAATGTATTAGAAAAGGTACGATAAAAGGTTCTTTTGTTCCAATATTAACAGGATCAGCTTTTAAGAATAAAGGAGTTCAACCTCTTCTTGATGCTGTAATTGACTACATGCCTTCGCCTATTGATGTTGAGGGAGTTAAAGGAGTTGATGTTAAAGATGAAACTACTGAATTAGTTAGAAAATGTGATGATCAAGAACCTTTTAGTGCTCTTGCTTTTAAAATAATGACTGACCCTTTTGTTGGTAGTTTAACTTTCGCAAGAATATATTCAGGAACAGTAGCAACTAAAGATAGTGTTTTGAATTCAACTGGTGGGAAAAAAGAGAGTATTGGAAGAATGCTTTTAATGCATGCTAATAACAGAGAAGAAATTAAAGAAGCAAGAGCCGGTGATATTGTTGCTTTAGTAGGATTAAAAGATGTTACTACGGGTGAAACGCTTTGTGACCCTAATAAACCTATTATTTTAGAAAAAATGGATTTTCCTGACCCTGTAATTGAAGTTGCTGTTGAGCCAAAAACAAAAGTTGACCATGAAAAAATGGGACAGGCATTAGCTAGACTAGCTCAAGAAGATCCTAGTTTTAGAGTTAATACCGATGAAGAAAGTGGTCAAACAATTATTAAAGGTATGGGTGAACTTCACTTAGAAATTCTTGTTGATAGAATGAAGAGAGAGTTTAAGGTTGAGGCAAATGTTGGAGCACCACAAGTTGCTTATAGAGAAACTATATCTAAATCATATGATGTAGATTATTCACATAAAAAGCAGTCAGGTGGAGCTGGTCAATTTGCAAGAGTTAAAATTACTTTTGAGCCTGGTGAGCCTGGATCGGGCTATGAATTTGTTAATAAAATTAAAGGTGGTAACATACCCACTGAGTATATTCCAGGTGTTCAAAAAGGTTTAATTTTTCAGCAGCAAACTGGTGTAATGGCTGGGTTTCCTTGCATAGACTTTAAAGCTACATTAAATGATGGAGCTTATCATGATGTAGACTCAAGCGTTCTAGCTTTTGAAATTGCTGCTAGAGCAGCGTTTAGAGAAGGTATGGCTAAAGCAAGCCCTGTTCTTTTAGAGCCTATGATGAAAGTTGAAGTTGTTACTCCTGAAGAATATATGGGAGATGTAATTGGTGATTTAAATAGCAGAAGAGGATCAGTGCAAGAAATGTCAACTAGGGGAAATGCAAATGTCATCGATGCGATGGTGCCTCTTGCTAATATGTTTGGATATGTAAACAACTTAAGATCTCTATCACAAGGTAGAGCAAATTATTCTATGCAATTTGATCACTATGAGCAAGTTCCTTCAAATGTTGCAGAAGAAGTAAAAGCAAAGCTAGCATAATGGAATCTCAAAATATTAGAATTAGATTAAGGGCTTTCGACAGTAAGTTGCTTGATAATAGTACTGGTGATATTATTAATACTGCTAAAAGAACAGGAGCTAAAGTAAAAGGACCAATTCCTCTTCCTACTAGATTTGAAAAATTTACTGTTAATAAGTCTCCACATGTTGATAAAAAAAGTCGTGATCAGCTTGAGATAAGAACTCATAACAGACTTATAGATATTATTGATCCAACACCTCAAACAGTTGACGCGTTGATGAAATTAGATTTATCTGCAGGTGTTGAAGTGGATATTAAAATTTAGCATGATTAAGAGATCTGGATTAATTGGAACCAAAATGGGCAATTCTTCATATTATGATGAATCAGGTAAATCTCTTCCTGTTACAATTTTAAAAATAAGTGATTGTATTGTTTCTGATGTTAAGACTATAGAAAAAAATGGTTATTCATCAGTTCAACTAGCTTCAATAGATGGTAAAAAAGATGTTAAAAAATTAAAAAAACCTCAGCAAAAACTTTTTGCTAATTTGAAGATTAATCCAAAAAAAATAATTAAAGAATTTAGGGTTGATCAAGAAAATATTTTAGAGATAGGCTCAAACTTAGATGTCACACATTTTAAACAGTATCAATTTGTAGATGTAACTTCCACATCAATAGGAAAAGGTTTTGCAGGTGCCATGAAGAGACATAATTTTGGAGGATTAAGAGCATCTCATGGTGTTTCTGTTTCTCATAGATCACATGGATCAACTGGTCAAAACCAAGATCCTGGAAAAGTTTTTAAAGGTAAAAAAATGGCTGGTCATATGGGGGCAACTCAAGTAACAATCCAAAATCTCAAGGTTGTAGAGGTTGATGAAGAAAATAGTTTGTTGATTTTAAAAGGATCAGTTCCAGGCAAAAAAAATTCAATAATTTTTATTAAAGACGCCGTTAAAAAGAGTTAATTATGAAAAAAGATATAGTTAATTTTGAAAACAAGAAAATCAATGATATCGAGATCAATGAAAGTATATTCTGCCTTAAAGTTTTTCCTGATTTAATACATCAATATATTAGATTTCAAAATGCAAAATCTCGCCAAGGTTCGCATAAGACAAAAACTAGATCTGAGGTAAATGGAAGGGCAAAAAAACCTTTTGCACAAAAAGGCACTGGTAATGCAAGACAGGGTAGTAGTAAACCACCACATTTTAGAGGTGGAGCAACTTCGATGGGACCAGTAGTTAGAGATCATTCATTTAATCTTAATAAAAAAGAAAAAAAACTAGCTTTAAAATCTGCTTTATCTGCTAAATTTTCTGAAGATAGTATTATTTTTATTGATTCATTTAAAGTTGAAACACATAAGACTAAAAATTTAAATAGTAAGCTTGCTAACTTTAATTATAAATCTGCACTTTTTGTTTACGGAGATGATGTGATAAATGATAATTTCAAAAAAGCATCTTCTAATATTCCTAGGGTTTCTTCACTAAGCCATAAAGGAATAAATGTTAAAGATATTATTTCTTATGAAAAAATATTTATTGAAGTAAAGTCAGTAGAAAAAATTTCTGAGAGATTGTCATGAGAAAAACAAAAACTATTTCAAATGAGCGTTCTCTCAGCATTATTAAAAGTCCTTTAATGACTGAAAAATCAACCAATTTAAATCAATTTAATAAATACAGTTTTTTTGTATCAAAAAACTCAAATTCATTTGAAATAAAACAGGCTATAGAAAATATATTTAAGGTTAAGGTAGAAAAAATAAATACACTTATTATACGAGGCAAGCTTAAATCTTTTAAAGGATCTGTAGGTTCTAAAAAAGATCAAAAAAAAGCAATAGTAACTCTTGCTGAAGGTAATTCTATAGACTCTTCATTGGAGATAAAATAATGTTAATTAAACTTAAGCCAAACACACCAGGACAAAGAGGTACTGTCTTAGTCTCAAAAAAACATTTATCTAATGAGGGCCCTTATAAACCTCTTACTAAACCAATTAATAAAACTGGTGGAAGAAATAATCAAGGTAGAATTACTTCAAGAAGAATTGGTGGAAGAGTAAAGAGAAAATACAGAGAAATTGATTTCAAACGTAATAAATTTAATATTAATGCAGAAGTTATTAGGAATGAATATGATCCAAACCGTTCATCGTTTATATCATTAGTTAAATATGAGGATGGAGAATATAGATATATTCTTTCACCAAAAACTATCAAAGTGGGAGATAAAATTGTGTCTGGTGACAATGTAGAAATTAAAGATGGTAACACATTGCCTCTTAAAAATATTCCTGTTGGCTCTAATGTTCATAATATTGAAATGAAACCAGGTGCCGGAGGACAGCTTGTAAGATCAGCTGGGACATCAGCGCAGCTAATTTCAAAAGAAGAAGTTAATGTACAAATTAAATTAGTTTCAGGAGAGATTAGACTTATTAATAGAAATTCACTTGCAACAATTGGAGTTTTATCTAATCCAGATAATAAAAATACTAAATTAGGTAAAGCTGGTAGAAATAGATATCTTGGAAATAGACCTAAAGTTAGAGGTGTTGTTATGAATCCAGTTGACCACCCACATGGCGGTGGTGAAGGAAGAACTTCAGGTGGTAGACACCCAGTTACTCCCTGGGGTGTTGGGACTAAAGGTAAGAAAACCAGAAGTAATAAAAAAACAAATGTTTTTATAATTAAAAGAAGGAAGAAATAATGACAAGATCTGTATGGAAAGGCCCATTTGTTGATGTTACACTTATCAAAAAAGCTCAAAAAGTTGCAGATTCAGGTAGAAAAGAAGTTATTAAAACTTGGTCAAGAAGATCTACTATTTTACCACAGTTTGTTGGATTAACCTTCGGTGTGTATAATGGGCAAAAGTTTGTACCAGTTAGTGTTTCTGAACATATGGTAGGACATAAATTTGGAGAATTTTCTCCTACTAGAACTTTTAAAGGTCATACGGCATCAGATAAAAAGGCAGGAAAATGAACCAAGATCTAATAGCTATAGCAAAAGATAATACTATCAGGACGAGTGCATTGAAACTTGCAAATGTAGCTAGATCAATAGTTAATAAAAAAGCTAATAATGCTGTAAATCAATTAAAATTTTCTAATAAAAGAATTTCTAATAATGTATTAAAAGTTTTAAATGCTGCAATTGCAAATGCTGAAAATAATAAACAGTTAGATATTGATAATTTGTATATTAAAGAAGCTTTTGTTGGAAAAAGCCTGTCTATGAAAAGATTTAGACCAAGGGCAAAAGGACGTGCAGCTAGTATAGTAAAGCCTTTCAGTAAACTAACCATTATTGTTGAGGAAAGATCAAAACCAATTAAGGACAAGGATAAGTAATGGGTCAAAAAGTTAATCCAAACGGTATTAGACTTGGCATCAATAGAACATGGTCTTCTAGGTGGTTCTCCAAATCTGAATATTCTAAACTTTTGCATCAAGATTTAGAAATCAAAAAGTATGTTGAAAATAAATTAAAAAATGCCAGTATCTCCAAAGTAAATATTGAAAGAGCAGCAAAAAAACTTAGAATTTCTATTTATAGTTCTAGACCAGGGATTATAATTGGTAAAAAAGGAGCCGATATTGAAGATCTTAAAAACAAACTTACAAAATTATCTAATTTAGAAGTTTTTTTAGATATAAAAGAAGTTAGAAAACCAGAAGTTGAAGCAAAGTTAGTAGCAGAAAATATAGCAAGTCAGTTAGAAAAAAGAGTTTCTTTTAGAAGAGCTATGAAGAAAGCAGTACAATCTTCAATGAGACTTGGAGCTAAAGGTGTTAAGATTATGTGCAGTGGAAGATTAGGTGGGGCAGAAATTGCAAGAACTGAAAAATTTCATGAAGGGAGCGTCCCTCTCCATACCTTAAGAACTGATATTGATTATGCAACTGCTGAAGCTCAAACTACTTATGGAATTTGTGGGATTAAGGTTTGGATTAATAAGGGTGTAATTCTGAATAAAGATCCATATGCAAGTGAAAAGAAACAAATTGAGCAAGGGAGTGTTAGGTAATGAACATGATGTCCCCTAAGAAGACAAAGTTTAGAAAGCAATTTAAAGGAAGAATTCATGGTACTGCTAAAGGAAACTCCACTCTTAATTATGGTAGCTTTGGATTAAAAGCTCTTGAACCCGAAAGAGTAACAGCAAGACAAATTGAATCTGCAAGAAAAGCAATAACTAGACATTTAAAAAGAGCGGGAAAAATGTGGATCCGTATTTTTCCAGATGTTCCTGTATCTAAAAAACCAGCAGAAGTTAGAATGGGTAAAGGTAAGGGTTCAAATGAATTTTGGGCTTGCAGAGTAAAACCTGGAAGGATTATGTTTGAAGTAGATGGCGTTAACATTAATGATGCTCGTAAAGCTATGACATTAGCCGCAGCTAAACTTCCAATTAAATGTAAATTTGTAGAGAGAAATATATAATGGCTGGTAGCAACAAAAAAATTAAAGATATAAAATCTGAAATATTAATTTTAAAAAAATCATTAATGAATCTTAAATTTCAAAAATCCTCTGGTCAGCTTGAAAAAACTTCAGAGATAAAAAATGTGCGTGTGAAAATAGCTAGATTAAAAACTGAGATTTCAAAAATACATGGAGAAAACAATGCCTAAAAGAATATTAACTGGAACAGTGGTTTCTTCAAATACTGATAAAACAATTGTAGTAAAAGTTACCAGAAGAGTAAAACATAAATTATATAAAAAAATTATTAGTCTTTCAAAGAAATATCATGCCCATGATGAAAATAATAATTACAAGGTTGGAGATAACGTAAAGATAATTGAATCAAAACCAATTTCAAAACTTAAATCATGGATTGTTATAAATGATAGTCAGGAGAACAAATAACAATGATACAGATGCAATCTAATTTGTTTGTTGCTGATAATTCAGGAGCAAAAAGAATCCAATGTATTAAGGTCCTTGGCGGTTCAAAAAGAAGATTTGCATCAATAGGAGATATTATTGTTGTTTCTATCAAAGATGCAATTCCAAGAGGTAAGGTTAAAAAAGGAGAGGTTTTTAAAGCAGTCATAGTTAGAACATCTAAAGAATATACAAGAAAAGATGGCTCAACTATTAGATTTGATAAAAATGCGGCAGTTTTATTAGATAAACAGGAAGAACCAATTGCTACAAGAATTTTTGGTCCAGTCACAAGAGAACTTAGAACAAAAAAATTTATGAAAATAATTAGTTTAGCACCAGAGGTACTTTAATGAAAAATAAAATTAAACTTAAAAAGGGTGACGAGGTAATTGTGTTAGCGGGTAAAGATAAAGGCAAGAGAGGTAAGATCGTTAGAGTCATACCAGAAGTTAGAAAAGTAATTGTTTCAGATATTAATAAATATAAAAAACATCAAAAACCTGGAAATAATGAACCGGGTGGAATAATTGAGAAAGATATGCCTATGCATATATCTAATGTTGCTTTCTTTGATATTGACTCAAATAAAGGTACTAGAATAGGTTATTCCATTGATAAGGATGGTAAAAAAATCCGAATAAATAAAAAATCAGGAAAAGAAATATAAAATGAGTAGATTACAAGAGCAATATAAAGCAGAAATTTCAAAAAATTTATTCAATAAGCTTAATTGTAATAATGTTCATGAGGTTCCAAAAATATCTAAAATTATTTTAAATATTGGACTTGGTGAGGCTAAAGACGATGTTAAAATTGTTGATAAAGCTCAAGAGGAACTTACTCTAATTGCAGGTCAGAAAGCTATTAAAACCAAAGCTAAAAAAGCAATTGCAGGTTTTAAAATCAGAGCTGGTATGCCTTTAGGAGTATCAGTGACTTTGAGAAATAAAATCATGTATGAATTTCTTGATAGGTTAGTAAATATTGCAATACCAAGAATTAGAGATTTTAGAGGATTAAGTCCACACAGTTTTGATGGCAGTGGAAATTATTCTTTTGGAGTAAAGGAACAAATAATATTTCCTGAAATTAATTATGATAAAATTGATAAAGTCAGAGGATTAAACATTACTATATGCACTACAGCAAAAAATAACGAAGATGGTTTAGAGTTACTCAAAAATTTTAATATGCCTTTTAAAGGTGAGGAAACAAACTAGGGGAGAGATGGCAAAACTAAGTTCAATTCAAAAAAATTCAAGCAGACTAAAACTTATTGATAAGTTTAGTAATAGAAGAAAATCTTTAAAAGATAAAATTATGAAAAAAGATTTATCCATTGAAGACAGATTAAAAGTTTTAAACAAGTTAAATGATCTTCCACGTAATAGTTCTTCAATACGTTACAGAAACAGATGTAAACTAACTGGAAGAACTAGAGGGGTTTATAGAAAGTTTGGTCTTTCTAGAATTAAAATAAGGGAGCTTTCTATGTCAGGTGATTTACCAGGCGTAGTAAAGTCAAGTTGGTAGGAGGTAAAAGATGGCATTTAATGACGCATTATCAGATATGTTAGCTAGAATTAAAAATGCACATAAAGCAAGAAAGTCTTTTACTGCATGTTATAAATCTAAATTAAATACTAACGTTTTGACTGTTCTTAAAGAAGAAGGATATATTAGAGATTTCAAAAATATAGAAATTAGAAAAGGAATCAGTAATATTCAAATTGATTTAAAATACTATAATGGCACTCCCGTTATAAAAAATATAAAGAGAGTCTCCAAGCCTGGAATAAGAGTATATTCAAAAATTTCTGATTTGCCAAAAATTTATGGTGGTCTTGGAATATCAATTTTATCAACTCCCAAAGGTGTTATGTCTGATAATCAGGCAAGAAAAAATAATGTCGGTGGCGAAGTGCTTTGTGAGGTATTCTAATTATGTCTAGAATTGCAAAAAATAGTATCAAAATTGATCAAGATACATCTTGTAAATTTGAAGGTGGTAATTTTATAGCTAAAGGTAAGCTGGGTGAGATGAATTTTTTAGTCAATCCACTTTATACTCTTGATATTAAAGATAATGAAATTTTT
>Ga0209252_1000215_pt1 | contig 46939 bp, 36 predicted proteins | sample SaaInlV_135m_DNA_3_FD_184673 | JGI IMG/M metagenome (GOLD analysis project Ga0209252, IMG submission 184673) | Marine microbial communities from expanding oxygen minimum zones in the Saanich Inlet - Saanich Inlet SI074_LV_100m_DNA (SPAdes) (version 2) | ecosystem: Environmental > Aquatic >... | reverse complement strand
AACCAAAGGAAGATTCAGTGCAGGAGTCCGGCTCGAAAGCTACCTACCGCCTGTGCAAGGATTTGATGTCAGGTTCGGAAACCAGCCAATCGGTATTCCATTTCGATACGCCAACTTCAAGGAAGAAAAACTAGAGGTTACCGTGGGTAATTTCTATGAGCAATTTGGAAACGGATTAATTCTCAGGTCATACGAAGAGCGCGCGCTTGGAATTGACAATGCATTCGACGGATTAAGAGTCAAATATCGCCCTTATCAAGGAGTATACTTGAAGGCCTTGGTTGGTAATCAGCGGTTTTACTGGCAAAAGAGCGCAGGTATTGTTCGCGCATTTGATGGGGAAATCCAGTTCAACGAATTGATTAAGAAGTATGAGTCAAGCAAGCTTAGACTTAGTTTAGGGGGAAGCTTCGTGAGTAAATTTCAAGCGGCTCCGACGAATACATCGATGGACATTCCAGAAAACGTGGCCGGAGGAGCAGGACGCCTCGTTTTGAATTATGGGAATTTTGGAATGCAGGCCGAATATGCGTACAAGGTCAACGATCCGAATAAGAACAATAATTACATCTATCGGAATGGTCAGGGATTGTTTTTTACAGCCACCTATTCTCAAAAAGGTTTCGGGGTCAATCTAAGTGCAAAGACTATTGATAATATGGAATACAGAAGCGATAGGGAAGCTGGCTTCAACGATGTATTTATCAATTACCTTCCTGCTCTCAGCCGTCAACACACCTACAATCTTGCCGCCACATTATATCCTTATGCGACTCAACCGAATGGCGAGTTTGGGTTACAAGGAGATATTATTTACAAGATAAAAAAGGGTTCGAAGCTTGGGGGTAAATATGGTACGACCATACAAGTTAATGTGAGCGCAATTAACTCATTGAAGCGGGATTACATTGTCCATTCACATGCAGACTCAGCAAGAGCAATTCTTGATCAGCAAGTTTACATCCCTACTGACAGCAACAGAATTGGTTACAATACGAACTTGTTTAATGTCGGTGACGAAGTCTACTACCGAGATTACAATATTGAGATCGATCGAAAATTCAACAAGAAGTTCAAGCTAAAAGCTACGTACGTGTTTTTAGAATACAACATCGAATTGATCCAGTTCAAAGTTTCTCCCAACGTGAAAGCACATATCGCTGTGTTGGAAGGCTTGAACAAATTCAGTCGAAAGCACAGTTTGAGATGGGAAGTACAACATATGTCAACAGAAGAAGATCAGGGTGACTGGGTCTTTGGCCTTTTAGAGTACAGCTACTCGCCTCATTGGATTGTAAGCGTGCTCAATCAGTACAACTACGGTAATAAAGTCAAAGCACTTCAAGTTAACTATCCTACCGCGCAAGTCGTCTATGTCAATAAGGCTAATCGCATAAGTGTTGGATACGGGCGTCAAAGAGCAGGAATTTTCTGTGTTGGTGGTGTCTGTCGAAACGTACCAGCAGCGAATGGTTTAACTGTAGCAATCACGAGTAGCTTCTAAGCAAGAATATATGAGAGCCTTGAAACTGACATACCCAATCATCTTTCTCATTGTGTTTACAATGTGCGAGAAAGTCGAAATTCCAATACCGGAACCTGAAGTCATTGTCACCAACGATTCTATTGAGTTTCCTACAGTCGACACGTCAGCAATGAATGCGTCATTCAAGAAGACGCTGGTTGAAGAGTTCACTGGCCACAAGTGCATCACATGTCCGTTTAACACGAAGAGGCTATTGACTCAGCTTGACAACAACCCCATACGAATGATAGTTGTGGCTCATCATGCAGGAGGGTTTGCCCAAGTTGATCCACCGAAGTACCCAACCGATTTCAATACTGAATATGGCACAGAATTTTTCACTTACCACAATATGTCGACTCAGCCAATTCCAAGTGCTGTCATAAATAGAAGGGCGTTTTCCAATTTCGGAGACTTGACGGTATTCAACAATGCCACTACATTCTGGGAAGATCCAATTGACTTCGAAAACACAAATAGTCAAACAGATTTTGCGATTGGTCTAGCGGCAGATTACAACGACAGTGTCAATCTTTTCTACATTCAGACGAGCATTGAAGCGCTATCCAATATAAATGGGAATTTTTCATTGGTAACTTTCTGCGTTGAAGACAGTGTTGTTGCTCCGCAGCTAGATGGAACAGCGGATGAAAATGAATATCCTGGAAAAATCGTTACGGACTATGTGCATCGCCATGTGATGCGAAAGTCACTATCGACCTCAACTTCACTTGTAGGAGACAATGTAATCTCTGGTGGAATATCTCAAGGTGAGTGGATTGATTTCAAGTTGAATGCCCAACTTCCAGAAAACATTGTCGATCTCGATCACATGATTATTGTTTCGATGCTCATCGATGAGGACACTGAAGAGATCGTTCAATCAGAAGAAGTTCATGTTCACGTCGGGCATTAAATGGAAGACAGTCGGTCTTTTTATTGCAGTTTCATTTGCCTTCATTGGGCATTCCCAAGAAACTGAAAAAGGAGTCTTTTCAGGTATTGCACATGCTGGAATAAGCACATCTCAAATATTCGGAGACGGATATGGAGGCTACAACAAGCTTGGTTTTCGGGGCGGTGTTGGAATCTTTACTCCCATCAAGGAAAACCTTTCATTCCAATTCGAATTGAATTTTGCGAACCGTGGTAGTCGCAAACCAGCACGTCCGGATAAGGGTCAAATCTACCAGAGGAAAATTAGCGGGGACTATATCGATGTTCCTCTTTTATTGAAAACACACATTAGAAACTTTGAAATTGAGTTTGGCTTAAACAACGCCATACTGGTTCGTTCGAGTGACGTCCAGCGTCCTTTCGAACGCACTTCACCGTTTCCCTTTAACCGCTATGAGCTTGGAGGAAATGTTGGCCTCTATGTGCCTCTTGGAACAACCTGGAAATTTAACGTCCGATTCCATCAGGCGTTTAGCCCAACGGGAGGCAGACTAGGCTTCGTCAATAACTACAACATTTATGGAGGCGCATTCGCCCACTCGATCTACTTCTCTCTGGTCAGAGTGTTCACACCTAAAAATTCAGGAACTTAATATTTCGTTCAAGCCCGCCATACTTGGTTCGTTTGACAGCAGACTTACCAAAAAGCTCGCTGAACTTTTCCTGGCTTAGCTGATTCCAATCATCCCGATCCATCTTCAACAATTCGTCTTTCGGATCAAACTTTGATTCGCTGTGTTGTTCGCTAAACCTATTCCAAGGACACACATCTTGGCAGATATCGCAGCCAAACATCCAATCATTGAATTTGCCTTGAAACTCAGATGGAAGCTGTTGATCCTTCAATTCAATTGTGAAATACGAAATGCACTTGGAGGCATCTAACAAATAGGGTTCTAAGATCGCATCAGTAGGACAAGCGTCAATGCATGCGGTGCAATCCCCACAATGATCTGTGACCGGATCATCAGCGGACAACTTCATATCAACGATGAGGACGGCAAGAAAGAAGAATGAGCCTTTCTGTTTACTCAACACGTTGGTATGTTTACCCATCCATCCTATTCCAGATCGTCGAGCCCATGCTTTTTCCAAGACTGGTGCGGAATCAACAAATCCTCGACCATGGCACTCGCCAATTTGATCATTGAGCAGTTCTAGAAATGCATTCAGTTGTGACCGAATCACATTGTGGTAGTCTTCTCCATAAGCATACTTCGCAATTTTTGGAGCTGTTTGGTCCTGCTCCTCACTTGTGAAATAGTTCTTGGTTAAAACAATGACGCTTTTGGCACCTGGGACGAGTTTTGTTGGATCAGTCCGGAGATCAAAGTGATTCTCCATGTAGGCCATTTTGCCATGGTATTCTTTCTTAAGCCAAGTCTCTAGAAATTTCGCCTCAGTATCAAGCTTGGTTGCCTCAGCAATTCTACAATCATCGAATCCCAAGGATGTTGCCATCTGCTTGACATGTTGCGTTCGAGAGATGAGCTTGAGGTCCATCGCAAGATTATTCAAACATGGATCCCTGCTGACCTTGTGGAGCCTTTCTTCCCAAGTGCTCAAATGCCTCAGGGGTTGCAATCCGCCCGCGGGGAGTGCGATGAAGGAATCCTTCCTGGATCAAAAATGGTTCGTAGACTTCTTCTATCGTCCCTGCTTCTTCACTCACCGCGGTAGCAATAGTGGTCAGTCCAACTGGTCCTCCTTGAAATTTATCGATGATGACGGACAGAATCTTGTTGTCCATCTCGTCAAGACCATGAGCGTCTACATTCAACGCCTCCAACCCATAAGTTGCGATGTCGAGATTGATCTTCCCATCGCCCTTTATCTGAGCAAAATCTCGAATCCGACGAAGAAGAGCATTAGCAATTCTCGGTGTTCCTCGACTCCTTCTGGATATTTCTACTGCAGCAGCGTCTTCAATTTCAATATTCAAAATGGAGGCGCTTCTCTTGATAATGGTTGCCAGTAAGTCTGCGTTGTAGTACGAAAGCCGAGAATTAATTCCGAATCGGGCTCTCAAAGGTGAGGTCAATAATCCTGAGCGCGTTGTGGCACCAATCAATGTAAATGGAGCGAGGGCAATTTTCACACTTCTTGCGCTTGGACCTGTATCGATCATGATGTCAATCATGTAATCTTCCATAGCAGAGTATAGAAACTCCTCTACCACGGGACTCAATCGGTGGATCTCATCTATGAACAAGACATCCCTTTCTTCTAGGTTGGTAAGCAAGCCAGCCAGATCACCAGGCTTGTCCAAGATCGGGCCGCTCGTTGATTTAATACCAACACCCAGTTCATTTGATATGATGTGCGCTAACGTCGTCTTACCGAGTCCAGGAGGCCCATGCAGTAGAACGTGGTCCAAGGCTTCATCCCTTTGTGAGGCAGCTTGAACAAACACTTTAAGATTCTCTATTACAGATTCTTGTCCAGTAAAATCGTCAAACAACTCCGGACGGAGGACCTTTTCAATATCCTTATCCGTTTGATTAAGATCGGAAGATTCTGGATCGAGAAATGAATTCATGGATTAAACAAATGTAGGAACTACTGCAGGCGTACGGGCACAAAAAAACCCGCACAAGGCGGGTTTTTCAAACAATGTCTTTTCAACTAGTGACCCTCTCCTCCGTCCATCTCGTCTTCTTCAAGGGGAACGTCTTGCGGAACAAAGTCTTGCTCTTTACCTGGCTTGCTGTAATCATACGGCCATCTGTGAACAGTAGGAAGTGCTCCATACCAATTTCCGTGCACATGTTCCACTGGTGTAGTCCATTCGAGCGTATTCGAACCCCACGGGTTCTGAGTAGCTCGTTGACCTCTTCTCATACTATAGAAGAAGTTGAAAATGAATAAGAACTGCACCATTGCACCGATGATGGCAAATACGGAAACCAATTCGTTCAAGCCTAGCAAATCGTCGAAGATTGGAAACTCACTATTCGTATAATATCGTCTTGGAATTCCCGCCAAACCTAGGAAGTGTTGTGGGAAGAAGACTCCATAAGCACAGATGAATGTGACCCAAAAATGGACATAGCCCATCTTTCGGTTCATCATCCTTCCATACATCTTAGGGAACCAATGATACACCCCGGCAAACATTGCCAAGACTGCTGAAAGCCCCATCACAATATGGAAGTGAGCTACAACGAAGTAGGTATCATGCAGGTTGATGTCAAGTGCACTATCCGCGAGAATAATTCCGGTAACACCTCCTGAAATGAATGTAGATACCATTCCGATGGAGAAGAGCATTGCGGGCGTCAACCGAACATTCCCCTTCCACAGGGTAGTGATGTAATTAAATGCCTTTACCGCTGACGGTATTGCAATGAGCAATGTTGTAAATGTGAAGACAGATCCCAAAAATGGATTCATTCCTGTAAGGAACATATGGTGTCCCCAAACGATGAAGGACAGAAATGCAATCGCTAATATGGAACCGATCATAGCACGGTAGCCAAAAATTGGTTTTCTCGCATTTGTGGCGATCACCTCGGATGTTATTCCTAGAGCTGGAAGCAGAACGATGTACACTTCCGGGTGCCCCAAGAACCAGAACAAATGCTCATATAGAATTGGACTACCACCGGTCGCTTCCAGGACTTCTCCAGCAATATGAATATCACTCAGGTAGAAGGCTGTTCCAAACATTCGATCAAATATCAAAAGCAACGCAGCCGAGAATAGAACTGGGAAAGAAAGAACTCCAATCACAGCGGTGACAAACAGCGCCCAAACACTCAGAGGAAGACGCGTCATAGTCATTCCCTTTGTTCTCAGATTGATTACTGTAACTACGTAGTTCAAGCCTCCAAGAAGAGATGAAACGACGAAAAGTGACATACTCACTAACCATAGCGTCATTCCCATTCCTGATCCAGGCATGGCTTGAGGAAGAGCACTTAGTGGTGGATACACCGTCCAACCACCAGATGCAGGTCCAGTTTCCACGAACAGCGAACTAATCATGATAACACTAGATGCAAGGAAGAACCAGTAGGAAAGCAAGTTGATAAAGCCAGAGGCCATATCACGCGCTCCAATCTGTAGTGGAATAAGCAAGTTGGCGAACGTACCGCTGAGCCCTCCTGTGAGAAGGAAAAAGACCATAATGGTTCCGTGAATGGTTACCAAAGCCAAGTACATATTCGGATCTAAAATGCCATCAGGAGCCCATTTGTCTCCAAGGAAAAAGTTTAGAATCGCAAATGACTCTCCTTGCCAACCTAGTTGAAGTCGGAACAAGGTTGACATTATCATTCCGATCACTGCCATTGTCATACCTGTGATCAAGAATTGCTTCGAGATCATCTTATGATCCTGACTGAAGACATACTTCTGGATGAAGGTCTCTTTGTGGTGATGATCGTTATGTGCTTCTGTTGTTGCCATAGTTAATTATTCTTCGATCATTGATATTGCATCCTCACTGACGATGCTTGCAGTCTCTTCGGACTCATCTGCTGGAGAGATGGTCTCACTAAAAGTCTTTTGCTCTGCTATCCAAGCATTGTACTCATCTTCCTCTACAACCTTGATTACAATGCTCATGTTGTAATGTGCAGCTCCACAAATCTTGTTGCATAAAACGAGGTAGTCAAAATCATCATTCTGAGTCTTCGCCTTCATCTGTGCGGTCGTGATGGTTGGCTTAAAATGAAACTGGGTAACCATACCGGGAACACAATTCATCTGCGCTCTAAAGTGAGGGAAGTAAGCGCTGTGAATAACATCTCTACTTCTGAATTTAAAGTCAATTTCCCTTCCAACTGGAATGTAGAATTCTGTTTTGACTAGAATATCGTCATTGCCACTTGCTCTATTTGCCGCTTCGAAGGATCGAAAGCCCCTCACTCGATTCAGCTGTCGTTCTCTTTTACCGAGTGTTTCAGTTAAATCTTCTTGCTTCATTCCATCGACTGGCGCTGATTCCAAATCCACCTTAATCTCGGCAATTTCCGCTTCAAGCTCCGACATCATTTGATCCAAAGACCCATCGGTAATTAACCCGAGAGGATTCGTCCCAGAAATCATGTTATAATTCGAAGCTCCGAGTTGGGCGTCCTCGCCAGAATATCGTGCCGTCCAATCAAATTGCTTTGGATAGAGCTCAATCGTCAATGAACCTTCAGGTGCATCATCCGTGATCGAGATCCATGCGGAAAGACCGTATACAATGATGACCGCAAGGAAAATTGCTGGAACGATAGTCCAAAGGAGCTCTAATTTATTGCTATGCGTGAAGTAGTAAGCCTTTCGCTCCGGATGATATGCATACTTCATAGCAAAGTAAAACAGGATGGCATGCGTAATAACGAAAACCAGTGTAATAATCGCAAAGTTGAAATTCAGAAGCCTATCGAGTAAAACGCCATGTTCAGAGGCCGCTTCAGGCAAAAGGTAGGGACCATACTCTACCATGCACCAAATGAAGAAAGCAAAGAAACCGAGCATGAAAATGAACATCGACCTTCCTTGGTACTTGTTTTCAGCTACTGTTGGCAGTAAAGATGTTCCCCCATTCAATTTTGAGGAAGCTTCAAATACACGCAACAACTGCCCAATGGTCAATATGGCTAGAAGTACTGCTAGTATTATTAAGATTGTCATCATCGCTTATATCCTTCTTTGTATTCTTTCGAACTAGTTAATGTGGTGATGTAAACTCTCCTGTAAATATGGATGGCCTTTGACCAGTAATGATCTTTTTGAAAGTGCATTCAGCACAACAAATAGGAAGAGTCCTAAGAAACCTAGGAACGTTCCGATTTCAACCAAGCCTATATGTCCGTGATCCTTCATTGCACCTGGTGTCACAAACATGAACACATCCAGCCAATGCCCAAAGAAAATGATGCACCCCACGAATGTCATAAAGCCAGCATTTCTTTTGGCATCTTTTGACATCAACAGCAACATTGGGAAAATGAAGTTGATAATGAATGTTCCCCAGAACACCCAAGTGTAATCGTCGATTCTTGCCTTGAAGTAGATGATTTCCTCTGGGATATCAGAGTACCAGTAAAGCATGAATTGGCAGAAGAACAAGTATGTCCACAAGAAGCTAACTCCGAAGACCCACTTACCGAGATCTTGCATATGGCTATCATTCACGAAATCCATCAATCCTTTGCTCTTTAAGTAGATCACAAGGAGTGACATCATGACCAAACCGCTAATCCACATTCCGGAAAAAATGTACCATCCAAAAATGGTGGAGAACCAGTGTGTGTCAATGCTCATGATCCAATCCCAGCTAAACGTTGTTGATGTATAACCGAAGAGAACTAAGAATATGGCGGCGAGTGTTTGATTCTTCACAAAGAAAGATCGGTTGGTCGGTTCTAAGCCATCCTCTTCCAGCGACCGCTTTCTAAACAAACGTGTAAACCATATGTAGATTCCCAAATAAGCCAAGGTTCTAATCCACCAGAATGGCAGATTTAGAAATGGTTCTTTGTGTGCAATGATCGCATCGTAATGCTCACTTGCTGGATCATAGAGTTGCGGATCCATCCAGTGATAGATGTGATGTAAGTGGAAAGTTCCCGCTAGAAACACCAAGATTAGGGTGATGGCTGCAACCGGAAGATATGCAGAGATCCCTTCAAAAATTCTCTTGAACACCACTGCCCAACCTGCCTCGGCAGCATATTGTAATGCGAGGAAGAATGTGGATGCGAGAGCTATTCCGAAAAAGAAGAATCCACTGATGAGAATGCTCGTCCAAACTCGCTGGCTTGCATGATCACCACCTAGAAAGAAGCCCAGGAGGATAGACAACAATCCAACCCCCATGAGGATGAATGTCAAACGCTTTGTCTTATCACTAAAAACATATTCCATAGTAGCGGTTCGGTTTAGTTTGTCATTTCAGGTTCGGCTTCTTCGCTCGCAGCTTCTACATTCCCGTCTGCTGGAGCATCTTCTGCCATAGGTTCAACTTCGTCCGTGCTTTCTTTCGCCTCTCCTTCACCGTCAGGGTTCTGTAGAGTCTGTACATATCGGATCACCTTCCATCGCTCCTCTACATTGAGTTGAGATGAGTGTGGCCCCATTAAGTTCTTTCCGTAAGTAATTGAATGGAACATCTTTCCCTCAACTAACCGAGCCAAGGCTGCGCTATTGTAAGCAGGGGGTGGTGGGTGTCCTGCAGCGACTGTTGGTCCGTCACCAGCACCTTCCTTGCCATGACAGTGCACGCACATCTTGGAATAAATAACCTTCCCTTCCGTTATCACTTCTTCAGAATTCGGGTAAGGATTCGTTAGTAATTCACCCGCTTTTGCGTAGCCTTCGTTGGTATTTGGTAGTCCGTAAGGCAAGTAGCCTCTCGCGATGGATCCTTCTGCTGGCTTCCTCGCCTCCATGCTATCAGCATAGTTTGTGTTACCGCTATATGGTTCAAGGGCCTGAGTTCTATACATGTCTGGCATGTACTCGATGCCCGGACTTTGTGGGTTTGGGCTGCACGATACCAAGTAGAAGCTAAGTGCAACAACGCCCAGTTTTGATAGAAATGAAAGTGCTGTCTTCTTCATCTTACTTCTCAAATATTTCGACCGGGTTGGTTTCTTTCAAAATGTCTCGAATATCATCATCGCTCATTCCGGAATTTTCTTCCTTCATGATTTCAATTGCGAAGTGATCATCCGTCGTACGAGGATGTGGGTTTCGTGCTTTTGCCCCTGGGAATGTCCGATTTCTAATCAAATAGGTAATTGCCATACCATGGGAAGCACAGAGGACAGTGAATTCGAAAGTCACTGGAATGAAGGCAGGTAAATTCTGATACAAAAACTCATTTGGCTTACCACCAATGTTCATTGGCCAATCCTCAATCATAATGTACCAAAGTCCCAAAAGAGCCAATGTCGCAGCGGTTAACCCGTATAGAAATGCTGTGATTGCAATTCGGGTCCATTTAATACCCAATACATTCTCCAGCCCGTGAACAGGGAAAGGGGAGTAAACATCATTGATGCGGAGGTTCTTGGAAAGGATGCTTCGTGCACCGTCCATCATTACCTCGTCATCATCGTAAAGAGCATATATCGCCTTACTCATGTGTACCGTTGTTTTTATAGTTATCTCCTGAAGATTTCAGGATTGACTTCAATTCATTCAATGCAAGTACCGGGAAGAATCGACTGAATAACAAGAACAGCGTAAAGAAGATTCCAATGGTCCCCAGAAAGATTCCAATGTCAACAAAAGTCGGGTGGAACATTGACCAGTTCGATGGCATGTAATCTCTGTGGAGAGAAGTCACGATAATCACAAATCGCTCAAACCACATTCCGATATTAACGAAGATGGACAGGATGAAGGACGCAACCAAACTCGTCCTGATTTTCTTGAACCAAAACAACTGAGGAGTGACAACATTACAAGTCATCATGGACCAATAGGCCCACCAATAAGGCCCGGTAGCTCTATTTAAGAATGCGTAGCCTTCGTATTCAACCCCTGAATACCACGAAATGAACAGCTCACTCAGATATGCGACACCCACCATTGAACCCGTAATTACGATTACGATGTTCATGTATTCGACGTGTTTTATCGTGATGTAAGATTCGAGGCTCAAGACCTTTCTTGCAATGATTAGAAGTGTCATTACCATGGCAAATCCAGAGAAGATTGCACCAGCAACGAAATAGGGCGGAAAGATTGTCGTGTGCCATCCCGGAACTACCGATGTAGCAAAGTCCATGGATACAATAGAGTGTACTGAAAAGACCAATGGTGTCGCAAGACCAGCAAGCACTAATGAAACTTCTTCAAATCGAATCCAAGCTTTCACATCACCCGTCCATCCAAAACTCAACGTGCTATAGGCCATTTTCTGAATCGGCTTGACTGCACGATCGCGAATTGTAGCAAAGTCTGGTATTAAACCGATATACCAGAAAACAAGCGATACAGAAAAGTAAGTGGATATCGCAAATACGTCCCAAAGGAGTGGTGAATTGAAGTTCACCCAAAGTGAACCGTAGGTATTGGTTAATGGGAATACCCAATAACCCATCCAGATACGGCCCATGTGAATTCCAGGGAAAAGTGCTGCCATCATTACGGCAAAAATTGTCATCGCCTCTGCTGAGCGATTAATTGCCATTCTCCACTTCTGGCGGAATAAAAGAAGTACTGCTGAGATAAGTGTTCCAGCATGACCAATACCAACCCACCAAACGAAGTTTGTGATATCCCACGCCCAATCAACTGTTGTATTTAATCCCCAAGTTCCAATTCCACGACCGATGGTATAGAGAATACAACCTACACCCCAAAGTGCGACAATGACTGACAACGTAAATACGATATACCAATACTTATTGGCCTTCCCCTCTACAGGCGCACATACATCTTCCGTAATCTGGTGATAGGTCTTATCACCAAGTATCAACGGTTCTCTTAAGACGGATTCTTGTTGCATATCTAATTAGGCAGTTTGCTCGGTATTAGCGGCGTTTCTAACTTTAGTTTGATACCAAATGTTTGGCTGTACTCCAACTTCCTCGAGTAGGTTATAAGCCCGTTCGTCCATTGCTTGTTCGCGTACAGATGAATTTGCATCATTGATATCACCAAATGTGATCGCATTTGTCGGGCACGCCGAAGAACAAGCAGTCTGAACCACTCCATCTGCAACTGGCTCTCCTTTCTTCTTGGCATCCAACTTACCAGCCTGTACTCTCTGTACACAAAGGCTGCATTTTTCCATAACCCCTCTTGATCGAACAACAACATCAGGGTTCAACACCATTCTCGCTAGGTCGTCTTGTGCTGGGTTGATGTCCGTAAACTTCGAATCACCCACATAATTGAACCAGTTAAACCTTCTTACCTTATAAGGACAGTTGTTCGCGCAGTAACGTGTGCCAATACACCTGTTATAAGTCATCTGGTTGTACCCTTCATCACTGTGCGTTGTCGCCGCAACTGGGCATACAGTCTCACACGGTGCATGGTTACAGTGCTGACACATAACTGGCATGAAGCCAACCTCTGGATAATCCGCAGGAACTTCCATGGCCGCATAATCTTTTGTTTGATTAATGCCTCCGTGAATTTCTGGATCTGCATCGCTACTGTAGTATCGATCAATCCGCATCCAGCTCATTGTTCTGGTTCTGTTAACCTCGTCCTTTCCTACGATCGGAACGTTGTTTTCAGAGTGACATGCTGTAACACATGAACCGCAACCGATGCATGTATTCAGGTCAATTGACATTCCCCAACGGTGGCCAAGATCTATGTCTTGATCCGCCCAGAGGTCTAATTCTTTAATTGCCGTCTTTTTACCATATGCATCAGCGATGGCAACATCTGGATTCCAGCTTTCCTTGCCATTGTCTGTGAAATCCGAAAGTGTTGTTTCGTTGAGCATCTTTCTTCCCATCATCGTGTGATGAGTTTGAGTAGATGCTATGTTGTAGCGCATTTCAAGCTTCTCAACCGTAGCGGCAGAATTGTATTGAACAAACCCGTTTGTTACTGGCAACATGGAGAAAACATTTGATCCGATCAATCGATCGCCTTCATATCCTTTTCCATATCCAAGCGCTACCGCTATCGTTTGTTTCTTTTGACCAGGCACAGCAACTACGGGAAGTTCCACTGATTGACCTTCAACGGTTACTCGAACCATACCCGATTTCTGCTGTTCACCCATGAGCGTATTCAAACCTAGCTCGTTCATATCCGCAGGATTCATACACACATATTGATCCCATACCACTTTGGTAACTGGATCCGGGAGCTCTTGTAACCACGGGTTGTCTGCGTTGGTCCCAAGACCAATTCCTGTTTTGACGTAAAACTCAACCTCCCAACCGTCGCCTGCAGCCGCTACTGAACCAGCAGCCTGTGCCACAGCATCGGTATTGAAGCTCATTTGGTTTGACTCCATTCCTTCCGGGGCGGAGAGAGTGGAAGTTCCATCATGAATTATTTTATTCCAGCGAGAGGCGAAGATTGCTTCTGGATTGTCCTCCACGCTCACTTCAGAATCCCATTTCCCTTTTAAGTAATCATAGTAGGAGCCATCCGCTCCCATCCACTTAAGAAATGAATCTTGCCACTGACGGGTATCATAAATTTTTTCAATCGCAGGTTGAGTGAAGCTTACTTCAACTCCTGCAGGATTTGCATCATTCCAGCTTTCCAAGTAATGGTTTACCGGACATACATAGGTCGTCAGCTGTGACGTAAAATCTGGCTTCTCACCAAATGAAACTGAGGTTTTCACTTTTGCGAGGGCATCGGCAAAACCAAACGAAGCTGGAGCGCTGTACATAGGATCACAATCCATGATGAAGAGCATGTCTACGGCACCTGAATTCATCTCCGCAATCAATGCTCCAAAATCGGCATCGCTACCTTGACGCAAGTTCATAGGAACGTTCATGTCAAGCGTCGTTCCATAGTTTTCCAACATTTGATTGATGCCGTTAACCACTGTCTGAACATTTGGATCGTTTGATCCAGAAATTACAATTGACTTTCCACGGGCACCAACCAATGAAGCCGCAGCTTCATCAATTTTAGATGCAACATTATTGTCATCATTTGCCAAGGACGCCGAACCGGCACCAGCTTGACCAAGTTTGGCAGCAACAGCGCTGTGAATCATTTTGGCTACCACACCCATTTCTGAAGGCTTGATTGCACCTCGAACATCAGCACTCGATCCTGTGGTACTTAATCCAGTTTCAAATTGGAAATGTTTGCTCATCGTTCCACCTGGCTTTCTCGTTGCCGCATACCCAGCTGAAATTCCAAGAGGATTAATCCAGTTCGTCAAAAAGTCTGCTCCAATGCTAACGATTGATTCAGCCTTGTCAAAATTGTAAGAAGGAATCGTAGCAGAACCGAATGTTCTACTATTAGCTTCTCTCATGGCGGCAGCTGAAACCGCATCGTACATAATGTGTTTTACGGATGCACTACCTGCATCTTCTCCATCTGATGATTCTGTTGATTCACCCATCCAAGCAGAAAACTCGTTCATCAGTGCCTCTGAAGAAGGACTAATCATCGTCGAAGAGAGAACTCGAACATTCCCGCCATTCGCTTTCACTGCTGCTAAAGCATTTGCTAATTCACCGTCCACGGTAGTCCAATCAGAAGGAGCTCCTTCTTTGAGCGGAGTTTTGAATCTTCTGTTGTTATACAATGAAAGAATGGAAGAGTTGACACGGGCACTTACCCCGTTTCCTGAAACTACCGACCTCTTGTTGGCTTCAATATGAATTGGTCGACCTTCTCTAGTCTTAACCAAAATGCTTGCGTAGTCATAACCATCAAAGTGCGTTGACGCATAATAGTTAGCGATACCTGGCATCACTTCATCAGGCTTCACGACGTACGGTAGACTTTTAACTACTGGAGTCTCACATGCTGCCAACGTAGCGGCAGTGATACCAAATCCCATGAACTTTAGGAAGTCACGGCGACTAGTATTCGTAGAGTCCAAATCATTGTTAGAAAGAAACTGCTCTATTGGCAACTCTTCAGAGAACTCTTTCTGACTATTCTTAACGAAAGTCGGTTCCTGAATCAGTTCTTCAGTTCCTTTCCAGTATACTTTCTTGTTGCTCATAATGCTCAATCGCTTGGATTAATAGTGACATTTAACGCATTCGAGACCACCGTTTTGCTCTACGCTGAACGTCTCAAGTCCTTGATCTTTATACTTCTCAACTAATTCGGCATGGACCTCTTCGTAGTAACCATTTCCTTCCATATCGACTTCTGTTTCTCTATGGCAATTGATACACCATCCCATCGTCAAATCTGAATGCTGATAAACCTCGTCCATCTCTTCGACGGGACCATGGCACGTCTGGCATTCTTGTTTTCCAACCACTACGTGCTGACTGTGATTGAAATAGACAAAGTCCTGCAGGTTATGTATACGAACCCATTCGATGGGTTTCTGTTCGTAACCATCGATGTATTGCAACTTATCTGCGTCCCATCCAATGGCATCGTAGATTTTAGCGATCTCCTCGGTCCCCGTCACTTTGCCCTCTTGAACTCCCATATGACAGTTCATGCAAATGTTGACAGATGGAATGCCAGCAGCTTTTCCTTTCTCAGCGGAATTGTGACAGTAAACGCAGTTGATGCCGTTTTGTCCAGCGTGAATTTTATGCGAGAACCAGATTGGCTGAGTTGGCTGATAACCTTGGTAGACACCAATGCTATTTACCCAATCCCAACTAATTACAGCTCCATAACCGAAGAGAAGAACTATGACCACTGCGGTCACTGCTTTGTTCTTAGAGAAGTAAGCCAGGAACGCTTCAAAGGGCGATGGCCCTTGCTCTACATCTTCGCCATCCTTTTGCTGATTGAGCGCTTTCAGGTTTCGTTGAACTCCCCATAACACTCTGAAGAGTACGAAGAGTATAATGATCGTTACGATCAGAAGTAATGTTGGATCACCTGCCTCTCCTGATCCTCCTTCGCCACTCGCCACAGCACCGCCATCAGCAGCTACTGCTACTTCCGGTTGCCATGCATCAACGAAGTCAAGAAGGGCAAGCACTTCTTCGGTGCTCAGCGCATTCGGAGTCATCAAGGTGTTGTTGTACTGATCTAAAAGATCTTTAGCGTACGAATCACCTGACTCCTTAATGTATCCTTGAGAGTTTTTAATCCAAGCAACAATTGCATCATCACTGCCAGTTCGATCAGCCCAAGTTTGACGAGCGCCCTGGAGGGCAGGCCCAATCATTTTCTTGTCAATCTTATGACATGCAGTACAGTTGGCTTTGTATAAAGCTTCGCCTTCTTGAGCGAACGCTATAGAGGACAATAGGAGCAGAGAAACTAAAGCGGTTGTCGACAGAAACCGGTTAGTTAGGCTCACCCAAAAATTTAGCATAGGTCCTTTCAGTTTATATTCTGTAGGGTGGTCTGAAAACGAGGCAAATTTAATCGAATGGCATATAGAGGATTAACATTTCTTTAAAAATGCGACCCTCAAAGATAATTTAAAATGCTTCTAAATAAAGGATGCATTACCTTGTTTTCCAAGGCTTTATATAATCGGAATATTTGGACCGAAATTCTAAATTTCTGAGTCCGAGTACCTTTGATGTCATGCCGATCAAACAACTCACTCTCCTCATAGTTTGCTTGAATTCGTATTCCATTCTAGCTCAGTCAGATACATCTACGACCCTCACCAATGTTCAAAGTAGACATGAAATTGAGGACAACAAAGTTCACACTCCTCAAGTAAAAATGAGCGGCGAACTCAGCAAGTTTGTCTCCATGATGGATAGCCTTGATGCCAAAACATTGGTGCCGGAAGGATATCGAATTCAAATTTTTTCGGCAGCGGGCCCAAACGGTAAAAAAGATGCCATCACGAATCAAAGTGACTTTCTGAAGACGTTTGAAAAAACGACCTCGTACACGTTGTGGAATTATCCTAGTTGGGTGGTTCGAGTAGGCGATTACCGCACCTATCTAGCTGCCTTAGAATTCCACATGGAAATCCGTGAGCTTTATCCAGCTTCTTTTATTGTAACGGATGAAATAAAAGTGGATTACTCAAGCAAGTAATTACTCAAGCTTTCTGGCAACTTCAACTTCTTCAAAGCCTTCGATGATGTCATCGACTTTGATGTCGTTGTAGTTTTCGATGTTCAGACCGCACTCGAAGCCAGTCTTTACTTCCTTGACATCTTCCTTGAAGCGCTTGAGTGATCCCAATGATCCAGTGTACTGAACGATGCCATCTCGGATCAGGCGAACTTTTGTGTTTCTGCTTATCGTACCATCGAGCACATAGCAACCGGCAATAGTTCCGACCTTACTGATCTTGAAAGTTTCTCTAACCTCAATGTTGCAAACGACTTGTTCTTCGATTTTCGGCTTGAGCATTCCTTCCATTGCTGCCTTCATATCATTGATGGCATCATAGATAATTGAGTAAAGACGGATTTGAATCCCTTCTCCTTCTGCTCTCTTTCTAGCTTGACTAGCAGGCCGAACCTGGAAACCAATAATTACAGCGTCTGACGCAGTGGCCAGCAACACATCCGACTCGGATATTTGTCCGACCGACTTATGGATTACGTTGATTGCAATATTCTCGGTAGAGAGTTTGAGCATAGAGTCCGCTAAGGCCTCCACTGAACCATCCACATCACCTTTGATAATTAGGTTGAGCTCATGGTAATCCCCTTTCTGTAAGATTTCACCAATGTCTTCAAGCGTTTGACGACGCTGAGTACGAATACTTTGTTCTCGCTGCAATTGTTGACGCTTTGCCGCAATGTTTTTGGCCTCACGCTCATCCTCCATCACGAGGAATGAATCACCTGCATTTGGGGCGCCATTCATTCCCAACAAACTAACCGGCATGGAAGGTCCCGCTGTTTCGATTGGCGCTCCGCGCTCGTTGAACATGGCTTTAACTCGTCCAAAGTGACTGCCCGCTAGCATGACATCACCGATATTTAAATTTCCTGATTGAACTAGAAGCGTTGTGGTGTAACCTCTTCCGATGTCCAAAGTTGCCTCGATTACCGTTCCACGTGCAGCTTTGTTCGGATTTGCCTGCAGTTCGAGCAACTCAGCTTCAAGAAGAACTTTTTCAAGCAATTCCTGGATATTCAATCCAGTTTTTGCAGAAATTTCCTGGCACTGGTACTTACCGCCCCAGTCTTCTACGAGAATGTTCATGTTCGCTAACTGTTCCCGAATCTTGTCGGCGTTAGCTCCATCTCTATCAATCTTGTTGAATGTAAAAACCATAGGAACGCCTGCTGCTTGCGCGTGATTGATTGCCTCAACAGTTTGAGGCATTACTGCATCATCAGCGGCAATAACGATAATGGCGATATCCGTGACCTGTGCACCTCGTGCCCGCATTGCGGTAAAAGCTTCATGACCTGGAGTATCTAGGAACGTAATCGTCTTCCCATTTTCCAAAGCAACGCTATAAGCGCCGATATGCTGGGTAATACCCCCCGCTTCACCAGCGATAACATTTTCTCTACGGACGTGATCAAGTAGAGATGTTTTACCGTGATCGACGTGACCCATTACGGTTACAATCGGTGGACGACCTTCTAATGAATCTAGGTCATCATCTTCTTCTTCTTGAATAGTCTCTTCGATGTCTGCTCCAACAAACTCAACAGTATATCCGAATTCTTCAGCGAGAAGAGTCAGTGTTTCTGAGTCGAGACGTTGATTAATAGACACCATCATTCCGATGGACATACACATTGAAATCACCTCAGTCGGCGAAACATCCATCATTGTAGCAAGCTCACTCACCGTAACAAACTCGGTTAGCTTAAGGACCGACTGATCTTCTTCCTGCTGCTCAAGTTCCTTTTGCATTTTCTCGCTGACCGCCTCACGACGTTCTCTACGATACTTTGATCGGCTAGACTTACCCTTGCTCTTAAGAGCAGCGAGCGTTTCTCTAACCTGATTTTGAATTTGTTCTTCGGTTAACTCGGGTTTAGGAACGGTACTCTGACCTCTACGGCCTCCGGGTCCGGGTCTGGATCCTCCACCGGCACCACCTCTCTGTGGTTTTCCATGATCAAACTGCTTACCAGGAACAACCTTTGATATACGCTTTCTCTTTCTTTTGCCTTTGTCATCCGCTGACTCTCCTACCTTCTTCGCAGGCTTTACAGTGGGTGGCGGAAGGTCAATTTTTCCGACAAACTTTGGCCCATCAAGCTTCTTAACCTTCGTTTCGATGAACTCAGGTTTTGTAGAAACAGGTGCCACAGGAATTTCTTCTTTGGTCTCTTTGACCTCTTTAACTTCCTTCGTCTCCTTCGGTTTCTCAGCTTCCTCAGCCTTTTGAACTTCCTTGGCTGCCGTATCAGCCGGCTTTTCAGCCGTCGCTTTAGCCGGCTTAGTAACAGGCTTTTCTGTGGCTTTCGGTTCTTCCTTTTTCGTAGGTCGATTCGACTTAACGGTACTTAGATCAATCGTTCCTACAACAGTAGGTCCGCTCTTGGGCGCAGGGGGAGTGGTTTCTTTTGGAGTTTCTTTTGGAGCCTCGGTTGTGGGCTCTTCTTTCTTTTCAGACTCCGCGGGTTTCTCTTCTACCACGGGCTCAGGCGCAATAACTTCGACTTCAGTAAATCCTCCAACGTTCTTAATCAAGATTTCATCCTGATCCTGCTTCTTGTCAATCTTAGATTTCTTCTGGTCAGCTAACGTGATCGTTTCACGCACAACCACTTGATCAGCAAGGGCTTCGGACTTCTGCTTTTTAGCACGATCCGGAGCAAATTCCTCAACTAGCAATCCATAGGTATCCACATCCAATTTGGTGTTCGGACGGGCATCTATAGATATCCCCTTGGTATCAAGGAAATCGACCACGGAGTTCATCCCCACGTTGAGTTCTCGTAGTGCTTTACTTAGTCGTATCGGTGCGCCTTCTGCCATAAATGATATGCGAATCTCGTTATTTTAAGTTTTAGGTCTGGGTTATTCAAATTCAGCCTTTAGGATGCCCATGATTTCCTTAATCGTTTCTTCCTCCAGATCTGTTCGTTTTACCAAATCACCAGGGCTGATTTCCAAAACACTTTTTGCCGTATCACATCCAATTGTCTTGAGTTCATCAATGATCCAAGAATCGATTTCATCTGCAAATTCTTCCAAATCCACATCTTCAATATCCTCTTCGGATTCACGAAAAACATCAATTTCATATCCGGTGAGCTTCCCAGCCAACTTAATGTTGTGTCCGCCTTTTCCAATCGCAAGTGAAACTTGGTCTGGTTTCAGATAAACACTGGCATGGCCATTATCATCGTTCAGAGTAATGTTGGTGATCTTAGCTGGACTAAGCGATCGTTGAATGAATAGTTGAGAATTGCCAGTGAAATTGATCACATCAATGTTCTCATTTCTCAATTCTCTTACGATTCCATGAATACGCGACCCTTTCATTCCGACACATGCTCCTACCGGATCAATTCTGTCATCGTATGATTCAACCGCAACTTTAGCACGCTCTCCTGGCTCACGAACAATCTTCTTGATTGTAATCAATCCGTCGAAGATCTCCGGAACTTCCATTTCGAATAATCGCTCCAAGAATGAAGGACTTGTTCTTGAAAGAATGATAATAGGGCTGGCATTCTTCATGTCAACCTTGCTCACAACCGCTCGAACTGTATCTCCTTTCTTGAAGTAGTCGGTTGGAATTTGTTCTGACTTAGGAAGAACCAATTCATTCCCTTCATCATCCAAAACGAGAATTTCTCGCTTCCAGATCTGATAAACCTCCCCAGTGATAATATCGCCAACCTTATCCTTGTACTTCTTGTAAATCGAATCTTTCTCCAGCTCCTGAATTTTAGCAACAAGATTCTGACGAAGTGAGAGAATTGCTCTTCGACCGAAGTTTTCGATTTTGTATTCTTCTGACGCTTCTTCACCAACCTCAAAGTCAGGTTCGATGAGAATCGCTTTTTTGTACTCAATTTCTTGAAGGTCGTCTTCTACAGCACCGTTTTCAACGATGATTCTGTTTCTCCAGATCTCGAGGTCACCCTTATCTGGGTTTATGATTACGTCAAAGTTTGAATCATCTTCAAACTCCTTTTCAATCATAGAGCGGATTACGTCCTCCAAGATGTGCATCATCGTAACCCGATCAATGTTCTTGAATTCTTTAAAATCCTGAAACGATTCAATAAGCTCTATAGCATTCATTGCTTGTTCCTTTACTTAAATGATATAATGACTTTAGTTTCCGCTATTTCTTCCCAAGCAACCGTTGCTTCACGCACTGGCAACTTCTTCTTTTTGTTTGCAGGCAATTCCAGTTTGATCTCCTCTGTTGCTGAAACAAGTTTTCCTTTCAACTCATCACCGCTAAGGGTTCGCACCTTTATTTCCCTACCCACGTTTTTCGTGTATTGCCTCTTGTCTCGCAAAGGTTTGTCTATTCCGGCTGAGCTCACCTGCAACTCAAAATCAGTCTCATCGCGATCCAACTGATGCTCAACATGTCGACTTACCCCTACACAATCATCGATATTGACCCCGTCTAAGGAGTCTAATTCAATCTTAATCTTATTGGAAGATCCGACTGTGAGTTCGACGATAAACATCGAAGTATCAGCTAGTTTCTCCTCAACAAGGTTTCTGATATGTGCTTCAGAAATCGGCATTACACGTAAAAAAAATGAGGGGAACTTCCCCTCAGATTCATTTGACGCCGCAAATATAGTCGTTGCAATTGGATTTTTACACCCTATTTCTGCCTTGCTCCTTCTTTGTAGGTCATTGAGTTTAGAACCTTTCCATCGTCATCGTAATTGACGGCCTTTCCATGAGGTACTCCGTTCTTATAATTGCGTAAACTGATCAGTGTTCCCGTCTTGTTCCACATTTTACTGGCGCCGCTGAGTCGATCCATTTCATAGGCCTCTTCTCTCATTTTGGAACCATGCGGGAAATAGTACGTGCACTTCCCATTTTTTGAGCCTTCCTTATAAGAACATTCATAGTCAACATTTCCGGCCTCATAGTAGTAAACCCAAGCACCATCCTTCTTTCCGTCCTTATATGACCCCTGTTCCCTTGGCTTGCCACTTAGATAGCCATAATTCCATGCGCCATCCTTTAATCCATTCATTCTAACGCCTTCATAGTTCGTCTTACCATTGTTGAAGTTTCCGACCCAATTACCGTGCATCAATCCTTCCTTGTATACACCTTCATCTTTCAGTTGACCATTCTCATACCAAGAACTCCACTTTCCATTCTCCTTTCCACTGGTATAATTACCCTCTTGCAACTTGGTACCATTCTCAAAAAAGGTTTGCCAAAAACCGTCTTTCTTATCTTTTTTGTAAGAACCTAACTTCCATTTCGCTCCATTCTTATAGAACATTTTCCAAGCACCTTCTCGAAGGTCGTCAGCGAACTCTCCTTCACTTTCCACTTTTCCATTTTCGAAATAGTAAAGCCAGTGACCATGTTGCTTCCCAGACTGAAACTCGCCCTGCATGTATAACTTACCAGTCGAATTAAACCAGATCCATTTACCATTCTTAGCTCCTTTTGAATAAGTTCCAGTCACACTAAACTCACCATTTGGATACCAGTTACGGTAGGCGCCATCCAACTCCCCTCCTTCATATTCAATCTCTTTCCACTTCTCGCCTTCTTCGTAGAAATACTTCCATAAGCCGACCTGCTCGATATCTACAGTTGTGCCTTCCGACTTCAAGTTTCCGTTTTCCCAATAATGCTGAGTCAGCCCATTAATTATCGAATCCTTTATGGTCACAAGCGACTTGAGTGGTCCGGCCTCATAATAATCATATAGAATTCCATTCCCATTGTTGAGTGTCTGGATCAACTCCTTATTCCAACCTTCGAATGGGTGCATCGCCCCACCAACATAAAGAACCTTCTTCCACAGATCACCTTCAGGAAAATAAGTCGACCACTCACCGATTTTCACATCGTAGTCATATTCTCCTTTTTCTGATTGATTTCCATTCGGATACCATGACCTGTATATGCTGTCTCTCAGCGTAGTAAGAAGACCATTTTGAAAGTATAATTTAAAATATCCTTCGGCCTTTCGTTGGCCATCGTCATACCAATAAGTGACCTTACCGCTATGCTTGCCATTGTTGTAATTGGATTCTTCTTGCTTCTTCCCATTTTGGTAATAGTAGATCCAAGGACCGTGCTTTTTCCCATTGAGAAACATTCCCTCACTGTACTTCTGAGTTTGATCATCATCATAGAAGTCGACATAAGGTTGCTTTTGAACCTTAGGCACAACAGGAGATGAGTTCTCTTGAGCAGTGGATGTGAACGCAGCGAAGAGGAAAATAATGAGTATTGGTCGCATGAGATCAAAGCTAAATTGAGGACAAGCTTGAAGGTGTGGCAAGGTTGAAAGTTTTCAAATACGCATGTTAACTGAAGTGCTTGAATTCTATCTTGAAATAGTTTCTTTGCGAAAATTTGCACGATGAACGAAGCGTATGTGGAGCTTAGAGTTAAAGATGGAATTGGAACAATTGAATTCTTTCACCCTCAGAGCAATTCACTTCCTGGACTCATACTCAGCCAACTAGCCGAAACGATTACCGAAGCTGGCAACAATGAAGCGATCGTTGCCATTCTACTCCGATCTGCAGGTGAGCGAGCTTTCTGTGCAGGAGCAAGTTTTGACGAGTTGATTGCGATTGATGATGAGTCGACGGGAAAAGAATTCTTTAGTGGGTTTGCTAAGGTGATAAACGCTATTCGGACATGTCCAAAATTTGTAGTTGGACGCGTGCAGGGAAAAGCTGTTGGTGGAGGAGTCGGAGTTGCGGCCAGCGCCGACTATTGTTTTGCCACAAAATTTGCTTCTGTCAAATTGAGTGAACTGGCAGTTGGAATCGGACCATTTGTAGTCGGTCCAGCAGTAGAACGAAAAATTGGAACTTCCGCCTTCAGCGAATTGGCAACAGATGCGACTGAATGGCGAAATGCCGATTGGGCAAAACAAAAAGGGCTGTATGCCAGTGTTTCGGAAGATATTGAGGCTATGGATTCGACGTTAGTTGGATTTTTAGAAAAAATAAAGACCTTTAACCCCGCTGCAATGGCTGAAATGAAACGAATTTTTTGGGAAGGAACGGAACACTGGGATACCCTTCTGACAGAAAGAGCAGAGGTGAGTGGACGACTTGTTCTATCTGAATTCACTCGAAAGGCAATCAGCAGATTTAAATCAAAATAACAGCTTACAAATGATGATTAGACTGACCGCCATTTCATTTATACTATTGACGCTTTCATTTAATTCCTACGCACAAGATGAAGCCGAGACTACTGACGAAGCGACGTCAAATTGGACGCGTACTGGAGTTATAGGCCTCAATTTCTCCCAAACTTATTTGGACAATTGGCAAGGCGGTGGACAATCCTCCTTCAATGGAACTGCGCTTTTCAACTACACCTTCAACTACAAGAAGGATAAGGTGACATGGGACAACTCAATAGACGCTGCCTACGGACTAACGAGATTGGGTGAAGCGGGAGTTTTTCAAAAGACAGATGATCGATTCGAGTTTAACTCCAAACTTGGACGAACCACTCCAGTTATAAATACCTCTTGGGCAGCGATGTTTACGTTCAGGACACAATGGGACGCTGGTTATGACTTTGGTCAAACACCTTCTCCATTAATTTCTGATCCATTTTCTCCAGCATATATCATTGCCGGTATCGGTATCGACTATAAGCCAAGTGATGCTTTCTCTGCATACGTTTCACCGGTGACGAACAAGACCACGATTGTAGATAATGTGCGACTGTCGGCGGCAGGAGCGTTCGGAGTTGAACCAGGAGAAACAATCAGAGCAGAAATCGGAGGATTCGTCAAGTTTCAGTATCAAAAGGAACTTGTGAAGAATGTCAAGCTCACTTCGAAACTTGACCTGTTTTCCAATTACCTAAACAACCCTCAAAACATTGATGTTAACTGGGAAACTTTGATCGCAATGAAAATCAATGATTTCTTGTCAGCGAGTATCACAACTCATCTCATCTACGATGATGACATCCGCTTTGATGTTGACAGAAATGATGATGGTATAGTCGATGGTGCTGGACCACGCACACAGTTCAAAGAGGTTTTTGCCTTAGGTGTTCAATACCAAATCAAATAGTCTATTTATCAGCAACAGGCACGTACAAAAAGGCTTGCACCTTCAAACTTGCTTCGTAGGCTTGGTATAGTTCATCAATTAGCGATTCACTGCGAAGAAGTTCCGGGTCTAATTCTGTGTAATAGTAGAACTGCTTATTCGCAATTAGCGGTTGTTCCTCTTGAATTTCAGCGTACTCTTTAGGAAGTCTCTTGTTTTGTTCTCCCCTTAATTTGTCGAAATACTTCACGAACTTCTTATCCTTCGTGACTCGATTAAATTCCTCGAGGTTGTACAGAATTTCTTGTCTCACGGAATTCAGTTGATCCTTATCTGGGCTATAAAGCCCGCCATAGAGCCTCAAATGTTTATGACCAACTTCCACATACATCCCCGCCTTTGTCATGTTCTTTCTACCTCCAGAACTAATGATAGCGCTCATTTGAGTTTTATACGGCGTTTTATCCTTTGAGAATCGGATATCTCGATAGATCCTGAAGACGGCATCCTTCGGTTCAATCCGACAATCCTTATCGTATTTCTGCATACGAAGAATGAGGTCGCCAACGAAGTCGTAAAATGGCTTCTTGACATGCTGCTCATATCTCTTCTTATTATCCGTAAACCATTCGCGGTTATTGTTCGATGAAAGTTCTTTGAAGAACTTCTCGTAATCTTTTGTGAACCAGGCCATATCTGAGCGATTTATACAAGGATAAGTAATCCTAAAGCTATAAAATGGGCCGCTTTACTTCCTCAGTGAAATCCTAAACGTTGTTCCCTTCCCAATTTCGGATTTCAGTACGTAGATCTTACCGCTGTGATACTCTTTAATGATTCTCTTGCTGAGTGATAGACCCAGTCCCCAGCCTCTTTTTTTGGTGGTAAATCCCGGATCAAAAACGCGTTTAAATTGAGTGTTCGCCAATCCTTTTCCAGTGTCCGAAACCTCCAAATGAGCTTTATGACCCAAGTCAACCAGCTCAACGGTAATCTTTCCGATTCCATCCATTGCATCAATCGCATTCTTGATCAGATTCTCAATAACCCATTCAAACAGGGACGAATTGAGGGTGACAATGATTGGATAATTCGGCAAGATCAATTCAAAGTCGACCTTCTTTCCGAATCTGTGTTCGAAGTACTCAACTTCTTCCTGGATAATAGGTACCAGATCCTGTTCTACCAATTCAGGTTGGGAGCCAATCTTACTGAACCGCTCCGTCACAACTTGTAGTCGGTTTATGTCCTTTTCAAGTTCATCTGCAATGGCCTTCCCTTCCTCTTTTTCACGAAGCAGCTCAACCCAGGCAAGCATAGACGAAAGTGGTGTTCCCAATTGATGTGCGGTTTCCTTGCTCATTCCGACCCATACCTGATTTTGCTCGGCTTTGCGCGCTGTACTGAAAAGCAAGTAAGCAATCATCATGAACAATCCGATTACCCCAAACTGAGCAAGAGGGTAATAAGTGAGTTGGGTCAGGAGATAGGAATCTTCGTAATAGACATAGGCTGTTCGACCATTTATCTCTACAGAAATGGGATCATGTTGAGCTCGCATCGAAGCAAGTCTGTCTTTGAGTAAAAATGGATTCGCCACAACCCTCTGCTCAACATTTCCAGCCTCGATTACCTTTCCAGAAGCAGAATCCAAAAGAATTAGTGGGCTCGAAGCAGCATTAAGCATGAGCTCCGAGATGAAGCTTTGCTGCAAATCATCAAAAGTGGTTTTCAGTTCGGCAAATAAACGTGAGTCTCTATAATACAGATAGACCTTCGCATTTCCGTAATAAACAATTTCGATTGGTTCATATTGTGAGGCCATCGACTCCAATTCCTGCTCTAAAAATGCCTTTACATTTTCACCCTTTGGAATGATAATATTCCGATGAGATGTGATCACTCCTTTTTCATTGGTGAGAATCACAGGAACGGTTGTGTTGTCGTTCAGCACATTGAGAGCGAAACTCACGTCGGAAATATCCGGGCGCGCTAAATAGTTCGTCGCCTCTAGGTATAGTTCTACCTTTTTACGTTCTCCTGCTTGAAGCTTGTCAAAAAGCCTGCTTGTATAGTGAACAAGTGCAGAGCGCTTTTTAACCGCTTCAGACCAAATTTCAACCTTGGTCCGTTCTTCTAGCGCAATTTTATCTACTAAGGTTTTGGTGTAGGCCAGCGACACGCCAACGATTACCAGCGCTACTAAAAACAACAGCAATTTCCATCGCTGTCTTTGAGAATAGATATTGAAAGATCTCGCCACGAATCAATTATACTGATTGCAAGTTATGGGCTTTCACTGAATTATGGATTATTCGGAAATCGAGCTTAGAAGTCATCGTCCTCAAAATCTCCGTCCTTCAGTTTTTTCTTATCCGATTCGGTCTTCTTTATTAATCGATTTAGAAGCTTCTTCTCTTCAGTCGGGCTTGCAGCGTCTTTCGTTAGAGTATCATCGGCCGCTTCCGTTCCGGCCTCGGGGTTAAATTCAATTTTTAATTCCGTCGGCTCTTCTTCAACGTGAAGAATTGAATCATTGTCAAATATTCCGAATTCCTCATTCAACAGGCCTTTCACGGTTTTGGTTTCAGTAGAGATTTGATCCTGAACAGACTTCCTCAATTCGGATTTTTTGAGATCAACATCGAAGTCATCAACAGTTCCCTTCACCGTCAAATAGATCCTCGTATTGCCCTTTGAATCTCTCTGAACATACTCGTTGTACGGTTCCTTTCGATTTTTTAACTCCAAAATTTCACTCAAGGCAAAATCCAGTTCATAGTTGATTTCATCTTCAAACGAATGTGTCCCACTTATGTTGATGTCAATGGCAGATGAACGCACGGCCATTTGAGGAATGGAAATTACACCATCTCTGATGCTGATCTGATTCGTCAAGGAGTCAAACTCTATATGTTGAAGGCGGTTTGTCAATTCATCCTCCGCCACAAATAGGCTAATCAGTTTTCGCTTCCTGATTTTCCCAGCGACATCGATGAGGGGAGAAAATCCAATGAGCTCACCCTCTGTAATCAACAGATCTGCCGAACATACAATGCTTTGTTTATCAATGTTGAACAAGGAATCACAGAATGACTGGAATCTGATTTCAGCATCTAACTTACCCTCCAACACTTCTGATATGACATACTCCTGATCAAAGTTATTGAAGGTCTTAAACAGTTCTTTGGCGTCGACCTGATTTGTCAGGAATTCCGTCTTCAATCCATATTGATTATCAGAGAAACGATACAATCCAGCCTTTCCTTTCACCTCTCCTCTTTGACTATTAAACTCGAGGTTTACGGCTTCAACTTTGAAAGAGCTCATTCTTAGCTGACCTACAACGTCGGTTGCTACCAATTTGCCATTCTTGAAAGTCTCGGCTTCAAAATCAAGGTTCCAACTCGCCCGAGAAGGAAATGCAACCACCACACTCGACTCTTCTGCTGATGCTTTATTCCGAGTTGGGAACAATTCCTCCAGATTTATGTCGCCTGCTTGAATTGACCCATTCACCTGGACTTTCCCATTCTCACTGAAGAAATAATCGAGAAAACCAGTCGCCCTTCCTTGAAGATCCATCTGGCAAGAATTAATTTTCCCACTGTAGTATTGGATATCCAATGCGTTATTCACGATGATCAACTTGGCGCTGTCAATGGAGTAGTTCCTCACATCGTCTTTCAACTTCATAGTAGCATCACGAATTGATATGGTACCACTTGCTTGAGAATTAAGAAAATCACGAGCCTCAGGTTTATCTGGGTTTTGGAGAATCGTTGATATGCTGGCATCCAGCGTCAACATTCCAGAACCTTGCTCAATCCACTCAATTCCAAAAAACTCCTTCGTAGCACCAATGTCTGTTCGAAGGTTAATATCGCCGCTCAACTCAGGCTGGGTGAAATTTCGATAGGTAAATGAGGTGGTAAATGCGTCGCCATTAAGTTGGCCGTTGAGGTCAGAAACAGAAACAGAGGAAGTGGCGAAATTCCTCTTACTACCGTTATCTATGGATCCAGATCCAGTTAGGTTGCTAAGCTTCCAGTTCGTTCCCTCTTTGGAAATCGAAGCATTGTTAACCGAAAAGTTAGCCTGAAAACTGGGATTGGTTGTCCTACCAAATGCCCCTTCCAAATTACACTCAAAGCTCAGCGTTCCAGAACTCGAATACGCATCTAAACTTGTGCGACTTTCTTGGGGAATTAGAGCCAAAGACTTGATGATGTCCAAGTCATGACCAATGACATGCAAGTCTGCTCCTTGTCCTTTGAGCTCCCCTGTCACTTCAAACTCGAGCAGATTATCAATTTTTAGTTCCCCTTCACGAAATACATAGTGCTCTTCAGAATTGATGATGTCCATTTCAGTTCTCACATTGACAACTCGGTTGCGCAGATAGCTTGTTCCCTTAATGACGATGTCGGTCACAAAACCATCACCCGCAACAGACATGGTGTAACTCTCATCCGAGAACCGTCCTTTAAAGTCTACATCATCCGCAAGCATGAAGTACTCCTGTTCACGACTGAGGTTCCGGTAAGACAGAAATGTGTTTTCGACATGCACTTTGTCGAGTTCCAGAAGAAAGCCTGTCGTATCCTGGTTTTTAACCCAGATGTGAAAATTGTCGTAGCCTTTCTCATCCACAAATAGGTTCATGAAACCATCTCGAGTTTCGATCTCGTTGATTTTGTATTGGCCATCGATGATGTCAAATACATTCAGGTTCAAATAAACCTTGGAGAAGAAAAAGAGTGTATCAGGATCTCCAATCTTTATAATGTTTTCCTCTGCCCATACACTATCCATGACCAATGAAGCTGACGGAAATCTCTCGAGAAATGAAAAGTTGATGTCCGAGACATGGACTGGGGATTGGAGTCGTTTATTGACTTCTCCAACAATGTAGTTACGAACTGGCTCCTCATACTTTTTAGCCAAATAGTATGCACCTACTGCTCCTAGAATTAGGAGAGCAGTTAACCCAAAAAACCATGTGATGAATTTGCGCATCTTGAATAAAACGGAACAATTCGCCGAATATTCGAAGCTACGCTTGGAGGTAGTCTAATTAAGAAGCTTGAGTGGGATTTATGAACGTGGCTTTCTTAGCTTATAGCATCTTGAGATATCCAACTTCCTTTTCGGTCAGAAATCTCCACCTTCCACGTGGAAGACCTTTCTTACTAAGTCCTGCAAATGCTGCACGATCAAGCCTAGTAACCTTGTATCCTAGGGTCTCGAACATGCGTCTAACAACTCTATTTCTTCCGGAGTGAATTTCCAATCCAACTTCGTTTCGAACCGAACCATCTCCAGCAAAAAGGGCTGCGTCGGCCTTCGCCATTCCATCATCAAGTTCAACTCCAGTTTCCAGTTTTTTAAGATCTGAAATGCTCACATTCTTATCGGTAATCACGTGATATACTTTCCTCACATTGTTACTAGGATGAGCAAGCTTGTCGGCCAAGTCGCCGTCATTCGTCAGCAGGAGTAGGCCTGTAGTATTTCTATCCAATCGACCAACAGGATAGACTCGTTCCTTGCATGCATTTTTGACTAGGCCAATTACGGTACTTCGTCCCCGTTCATCACTCAACGTTGTGATGCAGTCTTTCGGTTTGTTGAGCAGCAAATATCTGATGGCCTCAGCTTTGACACGTTCACCAGCATATTCAACCGTATCGGTTGGTTGAACCTTCGTTCCCAATTCCGTTACGACCTTGCCGTTGATAGAAACCATTCCTTGCTCTATGAACTTGTCGGCTTCTCTGCGACTGGCAATCCCTGCCATACTCAGATATTTATTGATCCGGACCGCCCCATCTTGTGGTGCTGGCTCCTTTTTCTCAAATCCTGTAAAACGCTCATCCTTGGTAAACTTCTTATAGGATTTCTTCTTATCTCCTTGCCTGAACTCTTTGTTAGCGTTGCCCTTGCCTTTGAATTTGTCTCCGCGCTCATCTCTTTCTTCGGTAGACTCACGAGATTTAAAACCGTCTTTGAATTTTTTTCCTCCTAAAGATTTGCCACCTCTAGTTCGCGGTTTTCTTTCGTCCTCCGACTTTGTCGGGGATCCACCGCTATTCTTCTTCTTTTTGGTAGTTCCGCCTAGGACGATATACTCTTCCTTCTGCACCTTTTTCGCCCGCTTCTCCCAAGTACTCTTCTTAGCCATGATAAATTCTTGAAGTGCAAAGGTAATGCGATTAATCTGGTCAATATTCAGGACTACATTTGGGGTAATGCGATGGAAGATTGCCCAGCGGCTAGAATTGAGATGGTGGAAACGCTATTTGAGAAATCGTAACCTGGAAGAATACCTTTCATGGAAGAAAGCATACTGGCAGGATTTTGTGGCTCAACTGAATCTTCCAAAAATCGAAGGAAGGACTCTCGATGCCGGGTGTGGACCAGCAGGTGTCTTCATGATTTTGAACGAAGCCGATGTAACAGCAATCGATCCGCTGCTCGAGAAATACGAGAATGATCTTAACCTTCCTTCAGAAGAATATAAGGAGCGCATCACGTTCAAACCACTGGGAATTGAAGATTATTTCATGATTGAACATTTTGACTTTATCTTTTGCCTCAACGCAATCAATCATGTGAAGGATATGAGCAAAGCCTTGCATAATCTAGGTGAGTCACTTAAACCTGGAGGAAGAATGATAGTCAGCATTGACTGTCACAACTTCAAATTGTTCAAGGGACTTTTTAAAATTCTCCCATTTGACATTCTGCACCCACACCAATTTGATCTTGACGAGTATCAATCTCAATTGATGAATGAAGGAATCAAGGTTGAGCGAAGTATCCTGATCAAGAATGGCTTTATATTCAATTACTATGCGCTGGTTGGTCGTCGTATATAGCCTCATTTTTATGTCGACGTCCGGGTCTGCTCAGAAATGGCATGAACCCAGCGACACGCTGAATAAGCAACGTGCGAATTTCTTGACAATCGGTCAAAGCTGTCTGTGGCTTGGGTCTCAAGCAGGATTGTACATGGCGTGGTACAGTCAATATGACCAGGAACCTTTTCACTTTTTTAATGATTGGCCCGGTTGGATGCAAATGGATAAGGTTGGTCATGTGGCGGCGACGTATCAAGAAGGCTGGATTCTTTACAAAATGAACCGCTGGGCAGGAATGACAGAAAAACGGGCTCGGAATCAAGCCTTGATTATGAGCTACGGATTTCAAACCACGTTTGAAGTCATGGACGGCTTTTCGAGCGGTTGGGGTTTTAGTTGGTATGACCAAGCGGCAAACACCGTTGGGTCAGGACTATTCTGGGCACAGCAGAAGGCGTGGGGTGAGCAACGAATCATTACCAAATTTTCATTTTGGCAAAGTGGATTAACCAATGCTCCTTGGTTTGAGGGATCTCGTGCTAGGACGCTCTATGGGAAATCCGTTTTCGAGCAATGGCTCAAAGACTATAATGGTCAGACATATTGGCTAAGTGCCAATGTTTGGTCTCTTGTAGGTAAGCCTGATCGATTTCCGAAGTGGTTGAACATCGCTGTTGGTTACAGTGTCGACAATATGCTTGGTGCAGAATCGAACTCTTGGGACGTCATCACCGTCGCGGGACAATCCATTGAAGAACTTCCATACACCTCTCCGCTGATCCGTCAACGTCAATACCTATTGTCGTTGGACATTGATTTGTCACATGTGGATCTTCCACCCTATTTAACATGGGTGAAACCTGTCTTTGGTCTTGTTAAATTTCCGTTCCCGGCGCTTGAGATCAATTCACACAATGGTCTGCGAGGCCATGCTATTTACTTCTAGCTCACCAAGTGGGCTGAAATGCCCCTTCAATGTGCTCGAGTCACTGGGCATCCTGGTTTAGGATGATGCCAACCACATCAAACCTCACTTCAACATCTAGATCATTCCGCTGAACGTATGCGTTTGCCGCCCTGATCAAATGAGCTTGTTTCTTTCTGCTCACAAACTCTTCTGGATTTCCAAAGTAGTCTGAGGCTCTTGTCTTCACCTCGACGATTGCGAGGTCATTATCTTTCAGCGCAATGATGTCAATCTCTTCCCGACCATATCTCCAATTTCGATCAAGGATGGAGTAGCCTGATTTCATGAGATGTGAAACAGCCAAATCCTCGCCTAAATCTCCTAAGTCGTTGTGATCAGCCATGGGTTATAGTTGGATTTTCAAGAAAAGTAAAACCCTTTCTACCTCCAAAAAAATGATTAAGAATCTTTGGCTATTAGTAGTCCAGTCTGGCTCCCTCGTCACTAACAATCAAAGCCCCAATTCTTCCTGAATAAACAGCTTGGTTATTTTCCACATGACCGATCGGTGCATTGAATGCAACTGGGTAGTCATAATCTGAGACAGCCTCGAGAATAATCTCTTCTACTGTCTTTCCAAATGGAATGGGATTGTCCATCATCTCAGTGAATTGGCCGACAACCAATCCGGATAGGTTTTCCAAATGCCCTGCGCGCTTCATGAACATCATCGTCCGATCGAGATGGTACAGGTATTCCGTAAGATCTTCTAAAAACAGGATTTTACCAGAATATTCTGGTTCGCTGTTACTTCCTGAAATGGAATGAAGAACAGCCAAATTTCCTCCAACAATAATTGCCTCAGTATGCCCTGGACGATTCAGGGAATGAGATTCCCATACTAGGCCTTCAAGCTGACCAAAAAGGGCTTTTTTCAGGGACTCACTCCCTTTGTTGGCTGCACCTTCGGCGAAGAATATTGGCATAGAAGAATGGAGTGTTTCGATCCCTAAGTTTCGATTAACATGTGAGTGCAATACTGTCAAATCACTAAACCCGCAAAGCCATTTGGGGTTCTTTTTGAACTGGTTCCAATCAACTTGATCAATGATTCGAGCTGTACCGTATCCACCACGAGCAAAAATCACCGCTTTGATTTCTGGATTATCAAGTGCTTTCTGCAAATCCGCAATCCGCTCTTCATCGGTTCCGGCAAACTGTCTGTCAGATCGGTGAATCGACGATCCCAAAACCACTTCCAATCCCCACGACTCAATCTGTTTAAGAGCGCCGTTAATTTGACCATCTTCGATTTTCTTGGCCGAAGCCACAATGGCAATTTTGTCTCCTGTTTTCAGATAGTTTGGCCGTTTCACAGGACTAAGGTATTACTACTTTTGCCCTCTTCGAAAGCAGAGGATAAAAATGCCTAAACGTCACCTTGTTACTTCCGCTCTACCCTATGCAAATGGACCGTTACACATTGGTCATATTGCAGGAGCATATTTGCCTGCAGATATATATGTGAAGCATTTGCGTGCTAAGTACGGTCATGAAAACGTGCTCTACGTTTGTGGCTCGGACGAACATGGAGCGGCCATCTCCATGAAGGCCATTAAGGATAAGACGACTCCAAAAGCCATTGTAGATCAGTTTCACGAGCTCAATAAAAAGGCATTTCAGGATTTTGGAATCGATTTCGATGTTTACCATCGAACATCTGCTGATTTACATCATCAAACATCTCAAGAATTCTTCTTAAACCTTCACGAAAAAGGCGTGTTCAAAAAGGTCGAAAACCAGCAGATGTATGACGCAGAGGCCAAGCAGTTTCTGGCCGATCGCTTCATCGTTGGAACTTGCCCAAACTGCAGCAGTGATCGAGCTTATGGCGATCAATGTGAGAATTGCGGCAAGGCGTTAAGTCCATCCGAACTCATTAATCCTCATTCTACACTCAGTGGAGCAAAGCCTGAAATGCGCGAAACGTGGCATTTCTATTTACCCATGGGCGACCATAGCGAATGGGTTGAGGACTTTATTCGAAATGGAAATTTAGAAGGCGTCGCACATCATGATGCCAAAACTTGGAAAAAGCACGTTGTTGGTCAGTGTTTGAGTTGGATTGAAGGCGGACTAGGTGATCGGGCAATGACCCGCGACCTCGATTGGGGCGTTCCTGTTCCGCTCGAAGGCGCTGATGGAAAAGTACTCTACGTCTGGTTGGATGCTCCAATCGGATATGTTTCTGCTACTAAGCAGTGGGCAATCGAACAAGACAATCCAGATGATTGGAAACGTTGGTGGCAAGATGATGACACCGAAATGGTTCATTTCATCGGCAAGGACAACATCGTTTTTCATTGCATCATTTTTCCGATTCTGCTGAAAATGCATGGTGAGTATAACCTTCCGACGAATGTTCCGGCCAATGAGTTTCTGAACCTTGAAGGAGACAAAATTTCAACTTCTAGAAATCACGCTGTTTGGCTTCATGAATACTTGGATGATTTTCCGGAACGTGTTGATGAATTGAGATTTGTATTGACCTCTATTGCGCCCGAATCGAAAGACAGTGAGTTTACATGGAAAGACTACCAAGCACGTGTCAACAATGAGCTTGTCGCGATTCTAGGAAACTTTGTAAATCGGGTGGTTGTTTTGACAAACAAGTACTACGATGGAGTTGTGCCGTTTGGAAATGTCGATCCTGACATCGTTGAAACTTGTCAGAAGCACCTGACACAATCCGAGCGGCACATAGAAAACTTCAAGTTCCGAGATGCTTTGGCTGAAGCGATGAATCTTGCTCGATTTGGGAATAAGTATCTGGCAGATACAGAGCCGTGGAAGCTTCAAAAGTCGGACCCTGATGCGGTGAAGGAGATCATGTTTAACGCGCTCAACATATGTGCGTATCTCGCCCCAGCATTCGAAGCATTTCTACCAGACGCCTCTCGAAATATCAGAGAGATGCTTGCGATTGATCCAATCTTCAAAGGGTTTTTGGATGGCCACGAAATCATTTCGCCGACCCTTCTTTTTAAGAAGCTTGAAGATGAAGAAATTGACATACAAGTCGCCAAGCTGAAGAAGGATGAAGAACCAAAAGCCGAAGAAAAACCTATGATATCATTTGATGATTTTACAAAGCTCGATCTCAAAGTCGGCACAATCAAATCAGCCGAAAAAGTTGAGAATGCAGACAAGCTCCTTCAGCTTCAGGTCGAAATAGGCAGTGAGGTAAGGACCATATTATCCGGTATTGCAGAGCATTTCAGCTCAGAAGAAATTATTGGAAAACAAGTGTCAGTCCTAACCAACCTCCAACCCCGAAAAATCCGAGGAATTGAAAGTCAAGGGATGATTTTGATGGCAGAAGATGAAAGTGGCAAATTGGTTTTTGTAAGTCCTGATGAAGCCGTCAAGTCTGGAAGTGGAATTAGATAACGTAATAGAGAAACTATGAAGCCTTTAAATGAGTTAACTCGAGTCTTGTTAATTGCAATCTTCTTGGGTGCATTCACAAATGTGAACTCGCAAGACACGACATCAGTTCAAACATTCACGTTTGGGGACATCACTAAAAGACGGGATGTCTTCGAATTTCCGGACTCGACAAATGAGTGGCGAAAAATCCTGATGTACAAAACATTGAAATGCGACAATGCGACCACCCAAGATCAATTTCCATGTGGAGAGTGGGATTATCTCACATACACATTTGTGTATGACCACACGGGCGAGATCGACTCCAATGAATCATCTCATCCTTTGAGACTTTCGGGAGGATTGGACTTGGACACATCGTATTCACACGGTACGGAAATGATTGATCTCTATCAACGGGTTGAGACTAGCGTGCAGACTGACAGTTTCAATCTTTCAAATTACACCGCTCTCCAAGCATCATCTTTGACGAACTCCACAGAAGACTTTCTTCCAGCGGCAAGTAATTCATCCAGATATCAAATGTTGTGGTCCTCTTCTACTTGGACTTTACCATCAGACACTTTAGATCGAATTGGCTTCCCATTTAATGGCCTTGGAAGTCAATTGACTGACTTGACCATCCGAATGAAACAGAGCTCGCTTTCGATAATTGACGAATTTCAGGAAGGAGGCTTCACAACTGTCTACGCAAAAAATACAACGTTCGATTCTAGCAATTTGGTCGGAGGTTATTACTACATAGATTTAATCGAACCTTTCGCTTTTGATTCAAGTTCCGGTGTTCTTGTTGATGTCAGTTTCACAAATTATTCGACTGGCACTTCTTACGATTCACCCTATTCAATCGCACAAGATTCCAATACAGTATATTCTCACGGAAATGACGCCTATGTTGAGTTTGACAACGCAAATCGATATGAAATTCCTTTGTCAGAAATAGACTTCGAAGATGAGATCACCATTAGCTTCTGGGCTTATGGTGATGAAAACGTGCTACCAGTTAATACCTCAGCATTTGAAGCTTCAGATATTAATGAAAACCGAGTACTAAACGCTCACTTGCCTTGGAGTAATGGAACAGTGTATTGGGATGCCGGAGAAGGTTCGGGATATGACAGAATCAACAAAGCATCAAGCGTTTCGGTTTATGCAAGCAAATGGACGCACTGGGCGTTCACTAAAAACACGAATGATGGCACCATGAAGATTTATCTTGATGGAAATCTTTGGCATTCAGGAACAGACAAAAATCGAAGCATTGGATTGATTAAGAAAATCATCATTGGCACAAATCGAAATGCCGCTAATGCCTGGCCAGGCAAAATGGATGAGTTCCGAATTTGGAAGAAAGAACTTAGCTCCGCCAACATCCAAGAGTGGTTATACAAAGACGTAACGAGCAGCCATCCTGACTATGCTGACCTCGTGGTATATCTGAAGTTTGACGATGGATATCCCGTACAAAATGAAATTACTGGCGGACCCGCTGTTTACTCACACGGATCGCCCCAATTACGCTCATACAGAGGCAAAGATCTCTTTAAAAATCAGCACCGTACGACTATCGCCCCTAATTTGAGCTTATTGCTTAGCAACGGATTTGTGTCGACTACAAGTACCACGGATACGGTTATGGATACAGTCGCCCAAGCGCCATATTCAATCGTAGATTACAGCGTAGTAGGAAACATGGTTTTACCAACTTCTGCCTCCTATCCATCGCGCGTTGAAAGTTCGTATGTCTATGATCCAAATGGAGTTGCCATTGACTCTACTTCATACTCCAGCACACAAACTTGGATCAACTCTGACCTAACATTCTACTATCCACCTTTTGACGTGATTGATCGCTATGAAATTGGCCGTTTTATCACGCCATACGGGATTAATCTGTCGCTAGGGCCAAATGGATTTACTTGGGTTTATGATGTAACCGATTACGCACATCTTTTGATAGATTCTGTAGATCTTTCTTCTGGAAATCAACAAGAGCTGATCGACTTACGCTTTGAATTCATCGAAGGAACACCACCAGCAGACATCGTCGCATTCGATCGTCCGTGGGGTCAGTCCAGATCTTATCGATACAATCAAATGGATGATGACATCGTGTTGGATCCGATGACCGTTGATGTTCACCCAGACGCGGCCTTCCATTCAGTGATTACCCGTCTCACCGGTCACGGTCACAATAGCAATACGGGTTCCTACCCTCACTGCTGCGAATGGTGGGAAAACACCCATTATTTATATGTTGATGGAACCAAATCTGCCGAATGGGAAATTTGGCAAGAACACGACTGTGGCGCAAATCCTGTTTTCCCTCAAGGAGGAACATGGCCGGGCGCGCGTGAAGGATGGTGTCCTGGTGATTTGGTAAAAGACAACAAGTTCAACATTACTGATCAGGTCAGCGGAACTGATTTCGAACTCGACTACAGGATCGATCCAGTGCCATCACAAAACCAAGGAATGGGCAATGGAAACTATGTTGTTGCGCTTCACTCGCTTCAATATGCTGACCCACATTATGAGCTCGACGCAGAAATTTACGACGTGATACGGCCAAATAACCGCCAGTATTATTCACGACTGAATCCTGTGTGCAGTGCTCCCACCGTAATTATTCGAAATAATGGAAGCGCGCCAATTACACGCTTGAAGATTCAATATCAGGTCGTTGGTGGAAATGTCTGGGAATATCAATGGTTCGGTTACCTCGAGTTTTTAGGAACAGAAGAAGTTGTGCTTCCATTTGAGAATGGTGCATTTTATGCTGGTGATGGAAGCAATCAATTTATTGCTACGGTTTCTTCACCAAATGATCTATCTGACGAGTATGCGGCCAACGATTCGTACACAACAGAGTTTGAACTTCCCGAACTCACAAATGGTAAGATCATATTGCAGTTCAAGACCAACAACTACAAGAATGAAAACAACTTGAAGGTTTACGATGCAAACGAAAACGTAATCTTCTCAAGAATTGGTTCACAATTAGTTGCAAATACGACGTATTGGGATACGTTGGATTTAGATTCTGGCTGTTATCGTTTGGAAGTTACAGATGCCAATGATGATGGCTTGTCCTATTGGGCAAATCCAAACCAAGGTTCCGGATTCCTTCGTCTTTGGACGCAAACAGGAGCAATTCTAGAAAACTTCGAGAGTGAATTTGGCCATAAGATTGACTATGCTTTCACGGTTGACTCACTATCATACGAAGGCTATGAGCCCACCGGACTCGAAGAGGTTGTGACTGAGCTTGGCTCAATGAAAGTCTACCCAAATCCAAATGACGGTTCATTCTATCTAGAGATGCTCAATTTCAATGGTTCGCATGAACTGGAAATTCGCAACTTGACAGGACAGATCGTGCATTCTGAGAAGCTAAACATAAAGTCGGGGTACGCGCGACGCTATAATTTAAACCTGCCCGTTGGAGTTTATACGATATCGCTTCAGAGTGATTCGGGAGCCAGTTCCCAAAAAATGGTTGTGGGTCAATAGAGCCTAATTTTCTTCGCAACGCCTAGCATCTTAATAAGGAAAAGTCTGTCCCGAAACCCTGAATTTGGTAATTACGACTATTGCCCTATTTGGGTGAGGTCTTTGTTGCTCCAATATTGTGTTATACATTTAATGCCTATAGCCAATGGGGATTCGGCTCACAATATTCACAACCCTGTTCTGCCTAACTACAGGGATTCTATCTGCTCAAGGACACTTTGAGGACGTAGATAAGTTTCAATTAGAAAACCAGAGACATCTAATTTCATCAATTGATGTTTCACCTGATGGGAAATATCTCGCAGTCGCGACTGTTCAAGGCGACCCCATCTACATTCTGGACGCTGCAACTCAAAAGACAACCGCAACCCATGACGTTGATGGTTATTACGCAGGACCGATCATTGACTATTCTTCCAGTGGCACTTATCTGTTGTTGGAAAAACAGTTTTATGCAGACTGGCACATGAACAAAGACAAGGCTACAAAGTATGAAGTCATGGACTCCAAGACTGGGAAAATCATCATGAAAATTGAAAATGCTCAAGATGCTCAGATATCACCCGATGAATCACGGATTGCAGTAATCAAAAAAGACAAACTCGTAGTCTATGGTCTTCCCCAAGGAAACGAGCTGATCAAAAAGGACATCGTCGGAATTAAAAATGCACTTTGCTATTCACTGGATGGTAAGAACCTCTTTGTCACGCATAAGTTGACAAAAGAAGATGCCGCGGAAATTCCAAGCCTACGGAACGATAAAAAAGCAATTAAAAGCGCTATAAAATTTCAGCAAGGGGTTTCAATGTTCAACTCTGAACTCCTTAATAGAGAGCGTGTATTTCTCGAGCGATTTGACAACGTCTACGACTTGAAATCAAATCATGACGGAACGAAGGTTTACTGTTTTTCCAAGATGCACACCCGCGTAGGTACTCCAAACATCAATCAGGGCAACATCCTGATGTTCGATATCAAAACAGGTCTTCTCGACAGAGGTGGCTTTGTAACGAACATGATGCTCACCAATTATGGAGCGAGTTCAAATGGGAGGTACTTCGGGCTCGTGTCGATCGATGCTCGATCTAAAATTCCAATCGTTCAGATCTGTGATCCAGCTACCTCAGACATACTCACATACTTCAATATTGACAAAGGGATTTTTCAAGGAATTAAGGATGGCGAGTTTCAAGGCGGTCAAGTGGAATTAATGAAAATAATATTTCATTTCACAAATCTTCGACTGAGAAATTATTTCATCATGGGTTAGATTAGCCTAAAACCCTTAATAGTGCAGGACACTTTAGTTGCACACCGGTCTTTTGTCATGCTATATTTGCCGTCTTGGCCCCGCCCACCTTCGGCCGGCAAGTAGTTCAACGGAGGGCGATTGTCCAGTGCACAATCGAGCCAGGTTGTGGGATGGCGGGAAAAGCAGAAAGTTCAAAAATATTGGCCCCGTAGTTCAACGGATAGAATAGGCGTTTCCTAAACTCTAGATCCAGGTTCGATTCCTGGCGGGGCTACATTTATAGATTGTAACGGATTGATATATAGCTGATTAAGTAATTGTTTTTGTTGATTTAGTCAATTATTAGGCATTAATTCTTCACTTCTGAGGTATTAAGACAAGAATCGTGATCTATAATACACCCCAAAATCTCCTCTACTCCCCAATCCAACTAGTTTATTTATAGTAGAGCGTTAGAGTATTGTACTACTGTACTCAGAACAAGAGTTTATTGAAGGGGTTATAGGTCATGTAAGTCACTTGCATACTTGCCTAATTTACTGATACTGAATTGGGGGTATGCGGTAAATAGTTAGGAGTCCCGTTTTCTTTTAGCACTCGGTGCGCCATCACCCACTGATTATGCCCCCACAACATCTACACAGACAATTTTCTATATTTAGAGTGCTGTTGACCTATCGAACTGTTAGTATGCAGCGTGAGTTTCACAAAACCAATAAAAATGAACACTGTAGTTGAACGTGAATCGACTAGATTCTATGTTACACAAGCGGACTATGAAGCACTTCTTTTAAGCTCCAATGCATCGCTGATTATTCATTGTTTACCAAACAATAACAATCATCCAAAAGGTCGTTACACAATTCCCAACAAATACGCTAGGCAGTTTATCGAGTCGAAGCAAGGCACACATAACTGGGCGAATCATGAAAATTTCAAGCAGGACTCGATTCCTGTTGGTCTGGAAGATTTCTTTACTCAGTTATGATTACAGATGACAAGGTAAAATCGAAGTTAACTGAGGACGAAACGGTCGAACTTCTTGTTAAGCACTTGATTTCTAATTCATGGGAGATTGAAAGCTATTGCCTCGGTCAACAAAGGGGGTTTGATATTGTGGCGAGTCGATCAAGCAAAAGGTTATATGTGGAGGTTAAAGGTGCCAAAGCAAATGACAAATCACCGACCAAAAAGCGCAAATTCTTTCATAGTGGCCAAATCAAGGATCACTACGGAAAGGCACTTGTAAAATCTCTAGAAACAATGCCTTCGTTGCCAAATGCTGATGAACCTCACATCGTACCAAGTCATCTCTGGAAAGTTTTAATCTGCGAAGCTTCAGCCGATACCAATGTTGCTAGCTTCCTGTTTCCTCAAGAGGCAACTCAATCATCAAGTTTATATGATTTTTCGGTCACCTTAAAAGAAGTAGAGAAGAGGTCTGGCTATTCTTTTTTCAGTGAATTGTCTCCGAAATGGAAAACTGGGTTTGAAGACTTTATTATGGATGAGTGGATTGTTAACTCAAGGGATTGAAGAACCCGCAATGTCAAATTCCAGATGAGCGCTTGTTGTGCCATACGCTTCCCAGCCAGTTTATTAAGTTGATCTAATCAGCAATTTTATGAAGTAACAATAGGTCGTTGTACAGTTGGACGACTTCTTCGAACCGTTCTTCAGTAAGCGGTTCATAATACGGTGGATTCCCGTCAACTAGCGTTCGGAAAGTCCATGTAGCATATCTTGATTTTTCAAAAACACAATATTTATTATCCACATAAATCGAAATTTTTCTCCGAAGTAATTTACCCTTACTGTTAAAAAATTGTTCATCGCTTTCGATACCATCGGCAATTTGCCTTGCTGATTTGATCATTGCTCCACCTGCATTATACGTAAAGGCTTTTTCACTGATTCGTTCACCTTCTGCATTGTACTCACTGAAGGACGTTTCTTGGTTACCATTCTTTTTCCAAGAAGTGATTGTTACTTTTTTGAATTGGCCGTTGGTATGAAACTCTCGAATACGCTGAAATCCATCTGGCTGCCCCACGTCAAATTGCAACGTGTCGGCTTCCTGAGCAAGACAAATGCTAAAAGTTAGTAAGGATGCTAGGAACGCGATTTGATTTTTCATGGCCGCACTTTTATCTCTTCAGCTTGAGTCTGACAGTTTTGGCTAAGGCAAATTCTAATACCCGAATCGATTCGCCAAGGTTATTGAAAGTATCTCGATCTAGTTCATTCCCTTGATTGGTAGGTTTTTTTAAAAGTGGTCGAATCGAATCTGCATGGCTGCCACGGCTAGTTGCACGGAGCTAATTAAAATTGAGAAATCCAATGAACTTATTGAGTCTAGCAATTTGGAGAAGTTAGGCTACTGATTTTGATCAAATTTGATCGTAAGTCACTTCTCTAAGAACTTTACCTTTTTCCAGTTCGATTATTCGATCCGTGTACTTGAGGGTGCTGTACCTATGAGCGATTATTATGATAGTAACTCCTGTGCCCCTAAGAGAATTTACGGTTTGATTAACCTCCGCTTCTGTTTGATTGTCCAACGCAGCAGTCGCTTCATCCAAAATTATAACCTGAGCTTCATTATAAAGGGCTCGAGCTATAATAATTCGTTGTTTTTGGCCTCCACTCAGATTTTTACCGCTCTCTTCAATACTAAAATTGTGGGGTGATGTGGAACCGATCAGATCGGTGAGCGAGGCTCCGACTATTGCCTTGTTCAATCTTTCATCGTCAATTTGATCTTCGAGAAAAGCCACATTTCGTGCAAGAGATCCTCGCTCTATATAGGGACTTTGTTGCACATAACTGATCTTTCCCATCCAGGCTCTTTTATTCTGCTTGCTGAGTTCCTTAGAATCGATCAATATCCTTCCCGAACTGGGGCTCAATAGACCGACAATCAAATTGGCTAGTGTCGTCTTTCCAGAACCAGATTTACCAATCAGACCGAGAATTTCGCCTTTAGCAATCCTCATATCCAAATTCTCCAGCACTGAAGCATTGTCATCCGCGAAACTAAAATTGATGTCCTCTAATAATATTTCTGATCTGAATTCGAGTTCATTGTCCTCCAGTTCATCATCTGACCGTTGCGCTTCTTTCATCGGTTCTCGATATAAATCCAGTAGATACGAGTGTTGCTCGAGCGTTAGAAGTGCTGGAGAAATTCTGCTGAGTGAGGGAATCATCCTATATCCGGCCGCCGCATACAGTGCAATAAGTGGAAGTAATAGTTCGTGCTGATCAGACCATATCACGGCATATGTAATTATGAGCAACATTCCAGCAACCGTAGACAACTCAAATATCTTGGAAGGGGCAATATTGATAACGGAAGTCCTCACGGAGATTTGATTTTGTCGATCAAAAAGGCTGCTGTAGTGACTGAGAAGGTTTTGTTGCTTCCCTCTTAGTATTACATCAACAAAACCACCGATTCCCCGCATGCTACTCGCAATGAACTGCGGTGTGAGTTTGTTCTGAATTTCTCCGTAAGCCTTCATCCTTTTTTTCAGAAGTCGATTAAACAAGTATGAGATTGGTAGAATCGTCACAGCTACCATGGCAAATACGGTGAAATTGTATAACGCAATCGCGACAATAATAAAGGACATTACCAACAGTTCAGTTGTGAGCAATAAAAGCGGGAGGACAAGAAGCCTTGCGAATTGTTGGGGGCTTACAGTTAGCTCCCTTACAATTTTTGACGCTTCGTAATTCTTAAATACTTGAAACTCTCGAGACAAATAATAGCGGTAGGTGGTCTTACCAATGTGCTCCGTCAATTTGTAGACAAACTTACTTTGGAACCATTGACTTAAAAGGATGAAACCAGCTCTAAAAATGAAAAATCCAAGTGCTCCTCCAAATAGAGCAAGGAGAAAATGTTTTTCAGATTCTATCCCCGACATCGCTTTAATTTCAAACCACCTAGTTCCTGGCTCAACAAAGTTCTCGTTCGTCACTGCGACTAAAACAGGAATAAAAATTGCCAATCCTAGTAGATCGGCAACGCTAGTCAACAGAATGAGTATGAGTATGTAGAAAAATCTTCGTTTATAGGGTCCATCGAGAATATCAAACACCCCTTTGTACGTCGATATGAAGCTCGATTCAAAGCCTAATCGCATCACTCAGAAGACTCCTTAGTTTCACCGTAGGTAGCTCCATGGCCGTATCCATAACCATAACCATAGCCTCCATATCCATAGCTACCGTAGCCGTACTTGCTATAGTAATAATTGAGTCGTGAAAGTTTCTCTTCATTTAATACCAGCGCACAATGCTCAAATTCCTTCTTAGATATCAAATGTTCAATGTAATCCAAGGATGTGTTCGTAGTCGATTTTGAATTCAGAACAAAGAGCTTAACGTCAACTTTATCCATGAGCATAACGCCATCTGTTATCAACGAGATCGGCGGGGTATCTAAGAAAACATAGTCATACCTAGACTGTGCAAACTCGAATATCTTATCAACTTCATCTCGGAGAACCAATTCCGAAGCATTAGGCGGCACTGGACCAGAGGTAATCGCGTCAAGTGTTTCAATATTGGTTTTTTGAATGATTTCATCAATTGAACACAAGTAGAAGAGACTAAAGAATAATAACAGGCTAGATTTCATCGAAATGACATTTTCTGGGAATCTCATGAAAGATAGAATTTCAATTTTAATCTTTAAAATGGATGATTATTAAACATGCTAACTACCCAAGTAATGTCTTTACCTCAACTAATTCCTGACTACTAAGTTGAAACCATTCTCCCCGTCTTCTGCTTTCTTCAAAATTCTGATGTAATATTTTCTCAAGGGTTCTCGCGGCATCCCGATTTTGGAATACTTTAAAAGCGATTAATTCAATTGACGGTTTTTCACTTTGAAGAGTAGATTCCCTAACTTCTGGATTGTTGGAAATCCCAATTTTATGGTAATTGTTTACTGTGTCTATCATAAGATAAACACAACAGCTTTCATCCTTAGTTTCAGTGTTGTCCTTTAAAGAGATCATTTCATCGTGACTAAAACCAGAAATTTTCTTCAGATATAAAATCTCCTTGGCTTCATCGTTATCAATAATGTCATCTAAATGAAAGTAATGTACTTTCATTAGCAATTTACTTAATGTCGTCTCAGTTTTATTTTTCGCTTCATATAAAAACATGATGTTCTCCGATCTCCTAGAAAAAATACGATTTGGCACTGACCTAGAAGCAGACCGCTATTTTGTTCTGTCATCACTCACAAATGACTTCGAGCCTGATCTCCTACGGTATTTGGTAAGTGCAATCGACGAGTACTTCGATAAAGTCAAGGAAGAAAAGGTGGTTAACGCCGAGAGGAATGGGGTCACAGAAAAAGAAGTCAATGATTTGTGTGATTCAATCCGTGAAAGATATTCTAGAACTGGTTTTTATTTGGAAATGCTGTTTGACAAAGAGGAGAATAGTTCGCAATACTTGAAAACAGTAGAGAAGGAGCTTGGACGCATCATTCTCTTTAGAAAAGACATACTGAGTGAGATTGACCACCATCAATCCGAAAGCTCAGGTGAGTCTTCCAAGACAGAAAACTTCAAGGAAGACATTTTCAAATCATGTGAAGTTCAAGAGCTGTTTCATTGTCTCATGACTGAGACCATGTTCCAACCCAAATCAGAAGTTCAAGCAAGTTTTCTATTCCGTGAGATGACTCAAGATTCCGAGAAACTAATTATTAGAGGAGTCACCCATGATGAGTTCATCGACTGGATT
>Ga0209252_1000204_pt1 | contig 48460 bp, 47 predicted proteins | sample SaaInlV_135m_DNA_3_FD_184673 | JGI IMG/M metagenome (GOLD analysis project Ga0209252, IMG submission 184673) | Marine microbial communities from expanding oxygen minimum zones in the Saanich Inlet - Saanich Inlet SI074_LV_100m_DNA (SPAdes) (version 2) | ecosystem: Environmental > Aquatic >... | reverse complement strand
ATTATCATGAATAAATAGATGTTTTTATCTTTTTTAAGATTAAACACCTTTTATATCTCCCCAAATAAATTTATGTACTTGCGGAACAAATCTTACATTCAGCTTGTCTTCAAGGATATGTTTTACTAGAAGCTTAGAATCAGACCCATAGACAGGCTGAAAAATGACTTCTGCATTAAACTTCTCCTTCAACACAATCTTCTTAGCAAATATATAATCTGACTTATCTTTAATGACAAATTTAATCTGGTCTTTATTGCTTAATGTTTTTAAGATTAAAATATTAGATTTATCTACCATATTTGATTCTGGGCACTTGCAATCCATGCTGATTAAAACATTAGGATCCTCAAAAATACCTTCAGGTTTTATGTGTCCAGCCGTCTCAAGAATTATTTTATAATCATCTTTCAATAAATTTTCTACTAATACTACTAATGTCTTTTGTTGCAGTAAGGGCTCTCCCCCTGTTATGCAGATTTTTTTATACTTAAGATCTCTTATTTTTGCTAATATGGTATCAAGACTTAGGTTTTCATAATCGTTGCCCTTCACGGCATACATAGAATCACACCATGAACACCTAAGGTTGCAGCCAAAAAGCCTAAGAAAGATATTAGGAGAGCCAACGTCCAAGCCTTCACCTTGTATTGAACAAAAGATTTCACTAACTTTTAATTTCATAATTCTTTGTCTTTGGTAGCTCCATTAAATTCTCGTTAACAGCTCTCAATATTAGTGGGTCTGGTAAGCCTGCTTCCTCAAACCCTTTCGCTCTTAACAAATTTGCATGGTCATTAGATGAAGGAGGATATTGTCCGTCATAACTTGTATGAGTATAAGATAGAGCCCTCCAAGAGGGGTCAGGAAGCCTCCTAGCTAAATCTACAATTTGAGACTTTCGCAAATTCATTAAAGGAGTAAGAATATCTATTTTTTTATCAAGTGCTAAGGATATGCTTTTTTCTAAACTATCAATAAACTCTCTCCTGCAATCTGGGTAACCGCCGAAATCTTCCTGGCAAACGCCTGTAATTAGAGTTGAAATATTTTTAGAGTAAGCTCTATTTGCAGCGATAGAGAGAAAAAGTAAATTTCTCGCTGGAACGAAAGTGTCTTGAAGCCCTTTCTTAAATTTACCAATATCATCATGGACCTCTAAGTTTTTAGCTTTATTTGTTAATGGAGAATCTCCATGAAATAAGGGTCCTAAGTCAATTAACTCGTGATCCATGACCTTTGCAAGTTTTGAAATCTTTTCCGCAGATTGAATCTCTATATTATGCATCTGATTATAATCAAATGTTATAGTTGAACATTTATAACCTTGATTTATTGCCCAAAAAAGACAAGTAGTAGAGTCTTGTCCGCCACTTAAAATAACTAATGCATCTTTCATAAATTTATAAAGTAATATTATATATAGATGAGACAAATTAGAAAGATAGAGATTAAGGATAAATCTACGGTTCTATCACTTGAACATAAGATATTTAAAGACCCATGGTCTGAAACCCTTATCAAAGAACAATTAACAAATGAGTGTTCTATTAATCTTTATTACCTAAAAGATAATATGGTGTGTGGCTATGCTCTTTCTCATAACTATCTGGATTTTATGGAAATACAAAGAATTGGCGTATTAAGAGAGTTTAGAGGGGAGAATATTGGCACAAAACTATTGGAATATATAGAATCCTTATGTTGTGAATTAGGAATAAAGAAAATTAGTCTTGAAGTTAGGGAAAGCAATGAAAATGCGATTAAAACTTATAATAATTTTGGATTCAAAGTTGATAGTGTGAGAAAAAAATATTATAAAAAATGTCCGGAAGATGCGATTCTAATGAGCAAAAGCTTATCCTGAATTCTTGTATCTACCATGAACTTCTTCTAAAACTTTGGTCATCTCACCAATTGTACAATATTCCCTAGCTGCGCTAACTATATTGGGCATTATATTCTCATTGTTTTCCGCTGCTAGTTTTAATTTTTTTAAACAATCTTGAGCCTTATCATTATTTCTTCTAGCTTTAACTTCTGACAAGCTTTTCTTTTGATTAGTTTCTAGCTCTGGGTCAATGCTAAGAATAGGTGGAATCTCCTCTTCTTCTGCTACAAAATCGTTAACTCCAACTATGATTCGTTCTTTCTTCTCAAGTTCTATTTGAAAATCATATGCAGAATTCTCTATCTCACTTTGTATATAGTTTTCTTCAATGCAATTAATCATACCACCTTTCTCTTTTATTATTGACAAGTACTCATAAACCTTCTTCTCAATCTCGTCAGTTAAATTTTCTACAAAATATGACCCTGCAAATGGGTCAATTGTGTTAGCAACCTCACATTCATGTGCAATAATTTGTTGAGTTCTTAAAGCTATAGTGGCAGATTCTTCAGTGGGCAGACCTAATGCCTCGTCAAAAGAATTTGTATGTAATGATTGAGTACCACCTAAAACTGCGGCCATGGCTTGCATTGCGGTCCTAACAATATTGTTTAAGGGCTGTTGAGCAGTAAGAGTAACTCCTCCTGTCTGTGAATGAGTTCTAAACTTACATGCGTTATCATCTTTAACATTAAAATCCTCTCTTAATATTTTTGCCCATATTCTCCTTGCAGCTCTATATTTTGCAATCTCTTCAAAAAAGTTCCCATGCACAGCAAAAAAGAAGGAAACTCTCTTGCAAATTTTCTCCACATTTAATTTCCTTTCTTTGGCAATCTCTAAGTATTGAATAGCATCAGCAAGCATAAAAGAGATTTCTTGGACGGCCGTAGATCCAGCCTCTCTAATATGGTATCCACTAACACTAATTGGATTCCATTTAGGAACATAGTCTTTACAATATTCCATTACATCGACTGTTATCTCAACAGATGGCTTAGGTGGGAAAGCATAAGTTCCCCTTGCTATAAATTCTTTGAGTAAGTCATTTTGTGTGGTGCCCATTATCTTGTCTGCTGAAACACCTTGTTTCTCTGCGGTTATTATGTACATAGCTAGAAGCATTGAGGCTGTTGCATTAATTGTCATTGATGTTGAAACTTTATCTAAAGGTATTCCATCAAAAAGTATCTCCATATCTTCTAGTGAATCAATAGCTACTCCAACTTTACCAACTTCGCCCTTACTTACAGGGGCATCGGAGTCATATCCCATTTGAGTAGGTAAATCAAAAGCAACGCTCAAACCGGTTTGACCTTTATCTAAGAGATACTTAAACCTTTGGTTAGTTTCTTTCGCAGAGCCGAAACCAGCATATTGCCTCATTGTCCAGAACCTACCCCTATACATGGTAGGTTGGACTCCTCTTGTAAAGGGGAATTCACCAGGGTGGGAGTTCATCTCATCTAAGTTATCTGGTAAGTCATCTTTCGTATAGAATCTTTCAATCTTTATATTAGAGGTTGTCTTAAAAGACTCCTTCCTTTCATTTAGCTTGTCTTTATACTTTTTTTCCCAATCTTTCTTTCTCATTACTAAGACATCCTAATTAAATTATCTTGAGCTAGTCTAATTAAAGAAGCTTTATATTTGCTGTCTGGCAAGAAATTAATCTTAGAAATTGCTGTTTTAGAATATTTTCTTGCAACCTCTACAGTATCTTCAATGCCATTATTTTCTAATACAAAATTATACAGAAAATCCAGGCTCTTTCTATCAAATTTTTTTTTCACTAGAATTGCTTCAGCCTTCTTTGATGAACTAGCTGAAGAATTAGCTAGAGAAGCTAAAATTGGGAGTGTAACTTTGCCCTCTTTCAAATCTTCCATAGTGCTCTTTCCCATCTTCTTAGAAGTACTAATAAGATCTAGTGCATCATCCATCAACTGGTATGAAATTCCTAAATTTATACCGTAAGACTTAAATGAATTAACCTCAGAATCATTGTTTGACCCTAAAACTGCTCCAACTTGAGCTGATGCTGAAACTAGGGATGCGGTCTTTAATTTAATCATTTTGAAATATATTTTTTTGTTGAAAGGTATAAGTCTTTTTGAAAGCATAATATCTAAAATTTGTCCGTTTGCTAGCTCAGATGCAGAATTAGTGACTATACCCATGATCTTATGATTCTTACACTGATTCACTAGATATAAAGATTTTGCTAATAAGTAATCGCCGGCTAAAACAGTCGCATGGTCTCCCCAAATTTTATTCGCCGACTTAAGACCCCTTCTAGTAGTAGCCTGATCAACAATATCATCATGTATCAAAGATGCATTGTGAAGTAACTCCACAGATGCAGCTGCAAAATATGCCTGATTATTAACTCTTTTCTTCAGTGAAAGGGCCGCCAAGAGTAAGATTGATGGTCGAAATCTTTTCCCGGGTTTATGAATTAAATGCCTTAGAATCTCCACAGAAAGACCTACATTGCTTGGCACCTGCTGCTTAAGTACTTTCTCGACTGAAGCTAAGTGATTTAATATTGGCTCTTGAATTAAAGCGGAATCCATTTTTCTAAGTTATCAGAAATAAGTAATAAGTCAAAATCCTAATATTTAATATAAAATAATAATGATTATAATTAGTTAACTAATTAATAGTATATGGAGACTCTATAATGATTATATATGATTACATTTTCTTATTAATTGTTTTAATTTTTACATTTGTGGGTTTTCTGTCTGGTATAATCAAGACTTCTTCGAAGTTCTTTTGCTTGCTCATACCTTTCTTTATCTCTTATATAGGGACTTCATTTTTAAACAAAGAACTAATAAATAGGTTCGATTTCTACTCGGGTACAGGCTCTAGCTTAATTACAAGCTTAATTATATATATAAGTTTTTACTTTCTACTTAAATTATTCTTTCTTCTTATTGAAGGAATATGCTCTTACTTCAACTTAACTCTAATGAATAAAATCTCAGGCTTAATAGTTGGCTTCATTGGTGGAACAGTAATAGGATACTTCTTGCTAACAGTTGTCAATAAAATCTTCGATATTCAGACGATTATATATTCAAAGATTCAATCATATTTATCTTTTTTTTTAAATATATAAGTGTATGATTTAAATGTGAAAGAAAGATTAACTGCCTATCAGTACCTTCTGAAAGATAAACTTGCCGGTGATAAGAACAGAGAGCTAATTGCACTATTAAAAGACCTTAAATTAGCTGCTAGACAAGTCAGTAAGGAATTAAATAGTGGCGCTCTAAATGGAACACTTGGTGAACTTACAGGTTCGAAAAATACTCATGGTGAAAAAGTAAAAAAGCTTGACTTAATTGCTAATAACTTATTTATTAAATCGCTTGAAAATGGTGGTAACTGCTGTGGTTTAGTATCTGAAGAAAATGACAAAGTAATAATATTCAATAATGAAACTTCAAAAAAATCTAAGTACTTAGTCCTTATAGATCCGCTAGATGGATCCTCAAATATTGATGTTAATGTTCCCGTTGGAACTATTTTCTCTGTCCTGAAAAAACCTGGCAATCAAAGACAAACACTCACAAAAGATTTCCTCCAAGAAGGTACTAAGCAAGTTGCTGCAGGATATATTATTTATGGATCATCAACTATTTATGTTTTAACTGTTGGCAAAGGTGTAGATGCTTTCACCCTAGATCCTGTTGTACAGGAATTCTATCTATCTTATAAGAATATAAAGATACCAAAGAAAGCAAGAATGTATTCAGTTAACCAAGGCAACTTCTTTCAATTCTCAAATGGAGTTCAAAAGTACATTACATGGTGTGAACAAAAAGATTCAAAAACTGGTAGACCTTACTCCTTAAGGTATGTTGGGTCAATGGTTGCGGATTTACATAGAAGCTTATTGAAGGGCGGGCTTTTTATTTATTCACAAGCGAAGGGTGCTCCGCAAGGAAAGTTAAGATTAATGTATGAATGTAATCCAATGGCATTTATAATTGAACAAGCAGGCGGTCTAGCTACTGATGGTAAGAATGATATTTTAAATATTAAGCCAAAATCTATTCACCAAAAGTCTCCAATATATATAGGTTCTTCTGATATGGTAAAAAATGTCTGCAAATTCATTAAAAAGTAAATTATGAAAATTAGGCTAGGCTAATCTTTTTGTTTAAATAAACATCTTGGACAGCATTGAGAATCTCAATCCCTTCTTTGAAAGGTTTCTGGAAAGCTTTTCTACCTGTAATTAGTCCCATTCCACCCGCACGCTTATTAATTATTGCAGTCTTAACAGCATCTGCGATATCACTCTCTCCGGAAGCTCCCCCAGAATTAATTAGACCAGCTCTTCCAGATAGACAATTAATTACTTGATAACGATTAAGGTCTATCGGATGATCAGAGGTAAGCTCTGAATAAACCTTCTTATGAGTTTTGCCAAAATTTAATTCATTGAACCCACCGTTATTCTCAGCTAATTTTTGTTTAACGATATCAGCCTGAATAGTGGAGGCTAAATGATCGGCTTGCCCAGTGAGATCAGCTGAAACGTGATAATCATCATCACCTTTCTTGAATGAAGAGTTTCTTAAGTATGCCCAAAGTATAGTCACTAAACCTAGGGAATGAGCGTGCTCAAAAAGCTCTGATACTTCCTGAATTTGTCTATTACTTTCACTAGAGCCAAAATAAATAGTTGCCCCTACTCCTATTGCTCCCATATTAAATGCTTGATCGACTGAAGCAAAACGTATCTGATCATACTCGTTGGGATATGATAAGAATTGATTATGGTTCAATTTAAGAATAAAAGGTATTTTATGCGCGTATTTTCTTGAAACAGCTCCAAGAACACCAAGAGTCGAGGTTACAGCTCCACACCCACCTTCAATTGCTAGTTTAATAATATTTTCGGGGTCAAAGTAAATTGGATTTGGAGCAAAAGAAGCTCCAGCTGAGTGCTCAATTCCTTGATCAACCGGCAAAATTGACAAGTAACCCGTGCCCCCAAGTCTTCCATGATTAAACAAAGTTTGAAAATTTCTTAATAATACATTGGATCGATCAGATTCCTTTACTACTCTATCAATGAAATCTGGCCCGGGATTAATAATATTTTTTGAATCTATTGTCTTACACTCATGCTCTAATAAATATGAAGCTTCATTTCCGAGTAAATTTTCAATCCAGGATAAATCAGTTTTTGAATGTTTAATCATTATGTTTTTTAAGTATAAGATATTAATCTAAAATTTCTATACCTGGTAATTGGCTTCCACCTAAATATTCAAGAAGTGCCCCACCGCCGGTAGATATGTGTGAGATTTCTGATTCTAATACCTCTGCTTTTCTTATTGCAGCAATAGTCTCCCCACCCCCGACAACCGATGTAGCTCCACGCCATGTTGCTAAAGCAACTGCTCTTGCAACATGTATAGTTCCTGAAGAATATTGCTCGAATTCAAAGACGCCCATAGGACCATTCCAAAAAATATAACCTGGTCCCTTAATAATAGAATTAAATAATTCAATTGTCTTAGGCCCTATATCCAGTGCCATATGGTCTTCTGGTATATCTTTATCGGAAATAGAGCAAGGCTCATCTTTATTGAAAGACTTTGAAATTACGTGATCAATTGGTAAAACGATTTTATGTTGATATTTCTTATAAACTTCTCTGACCCAATCTATCATTTCCTCTTCATAAATCGAGCTTCCTATATTGATACCATTGGCTTTTAAAAAAGTATACGCTGCTCCGCCAGCAATTATTATTTTATCAGCACTTTCTAGGAGATTTCCTAGCGCAGAAATCTTATCTCTAATCTTAGAGCCACCTATGATAACCAAAAAAGGATGTTCAGGCTCTTTCATCATTCTAGAAATAAATTTAATTTCCTTGCTAACAAGAAAGCCAGCAATCTTAGTCTTAAAACCTTGAGCCATACCATAGGTAGATGAATGTGCCCTGTGCGATGTCCCAAAAGCTTCATTTATATAAATCTCAGCCAGACTTGCTAAATTAGATGAAAAAATCTTATCATTAGTGGTTTCTTCTTTATGAAATCGAAGATTCTCAAGCATAATCACCGAGCCGTTTGGCATGTCATCAACCTTCTCTGATAAATTATCTTTCATAAAATCCCTGCAGAATAAAACTTCTTTATTTATTAATTCTGATAATCTATTAGATACAATCTCCAATGAAAGATCTTGCATTATTGTTCCCTTAGGTCTGCCTAAGTGCGAGCCTAAAATAATCTTTGCACCTGACTCTATTAGAAAATCAATTGTTGGAAGTGCCCTACGAATCCTATAATCTTCACGAATACTATTACTTTCTTTATTTATAGGAACGTTGAAATCAACTCTGACAAACACTTTTTTTCCATTAAAATAAGTTTTTGGAAAATCTCGCAATGTCTTTTTCTTATTCAAGGGAGTTACCAATTTTTACAGCTAAATCTAGAACTCTTGAGGAATAGCCATATTCATTATCATACCAACCAATAACTTTAATAAAATCCTCATTAATCACACTAGTACCGAACGGATCGAATACGGCAGAGTGTTTATTCTTTAATAAATCTACTGAGACTGCTGCTTCAGGAGCTATATCAAGGTAACCCTGTAATTCATTTTTAGAAGAAGATATAAATGCTTCATTTATTTCCTTTATAGTAGCTTTAGTCTTAATCCTAGCAACAAAATCCACCATAGAAACATTGGGTGTTGGGACTCTAACTGAGATTGCAGATAAGTTTCCTTTTAAATCAGGAAAAATCTCTTCGATTGCTTTAGTGGCTCCTGTACTTGTGGGAATCATCGAAAGAGCGCCAGCCCTAGCTCTTCTTAAATCACTATGAGGAGAATCGATTATTCTTTGATCGTTTGTATATGAATGAATAGTTGTCATATGCCCGCTAGTTAAACCAAAATTATCAGTAAGAACTTTCACAATCATGGCTAAACAATTTGTTGTACATGAGGCATTAGAGATAATATTATGGCTGCTCGGGTCATATAGGTCATCATTGGCGCCCATTACAGTAGTAAAGTCAACACTTCCTTTTGCTGGTGCCGAGATAATTACTTTTTTCACTGTACCATTTAAATGGAGAGAAGCTTTTTCCTTAGATGTGAAAATACCTGTGGATTCAACAACTATTTGGCAATCTTTAGAAGACCAATCGATATCAGAAGGAGACCTTTCAGAGAAAATCTTTATTCTGTCTCCGTCTATGGAAATACTATCTTCATCGTGCTTAATATCATTATCTAAGACTCCAAATACAGAGTCATACTTTAAAAGATGAGCACACGTCTTAATATCTGCAATATCATTAATTGCAACTACATCTATATCATCAGAAAGCAATGAAATCCTAAGTAGATTCCTTCCAATTCTTCCAAACCCATTAATACCTATTTTAATTGACATATAATTATCCTTTTTTGAAGTGATTTTCTTTATATTACACTCTGTCAAATGGATTTCAAACAATTGAATTTATAAAAATTGCATGATAATGTGACAATTATGAATAAATTGAAAACTGCTATTCTAGGTGCGACTGGATATACTGGGCTAGAGCTAATAAAAATATTATTAAATCATCCACAAGTAGACTTATTTTTTCTAGGAGCAAATTCTAACCATGGATCAACATTAAAGAGTTTAGTCTCCAATAGATCTATAAAAAAGAACATTAGAGTCAGAAGAAACTTGGAGATTTTAAATATTAAAAATGTCGATTTAATTTTTTCTTGTCTTCCTCATGGCGAACTTCCTAAACATTTGAGAAAATTTAAAAAATTAAATTCAAAGATTATCGATTTGGGGGGTGATTATAGACTTAATAAAAAAATGAACGCTCTTTGGTATAAGAACAAAAGAAGTGAAGAATCATATAAAGAGTTTCAATATTTAATACCCGAAATTAATGGCGATAAAATAAACAGTAAAAAAAATATTTCTAATCCAGGTTGCTACGCAACCTCTATTATTTTAGGTTTAGCGCCTATCAATACAATGATAAACAATTCACAAAGTATCATTGTTGATACAAAGTCAGGTACTACTGGTGCTGGAAGAAGCTCCAAGGTTGAACATAGCTTCTCAGAGACAGATGAAAATTTATCTACATACAAGGTTGGTGTACACCAACATGCACCAGAAATTGAACAATTTATAAAGAAAATTTTTAAGAAAAGAGTTAAAATTTTAATGGTTCCGCATCTGCTACCAATAAAAAGAGGGATTATGTCTAATATCTATATTAAAAATAGTTCCATCTTACATGAAGAAAAAATATATAGGGAATTTAAAAAATTCTACTCTAACTCTAAATTTGTAAGGCTCCTAAAAGGATCCATGCCATCTTTACAAAATGTACAAAATACAAATATTTGTGAAATTGGAATTAAGATATTGCCTGACAAAAAAACTCTTCTTATCACATCTGTTATTGACAACCTAATTAAGGGTGCTGCTGGTCAGGCAGTTCAAAACATGAACATAGCTTACGGCTTTGATTCAAATCTAGGACTTTAATTCTTTAATCTTATTCTTTAATTCTTCAATATCTTGCTGAAGCTTAAGCATATCTTCGCCACTTGGGTCTGGTAGTTTGTTATGATATAAATCAGGTGCATCAGATGAGAAGGACTTACCTACAACTTTTCCAGGAACTCCAACTACAGTAGAATTTTCTGGTATGTCATCAATAACGACTGAATTCGCTCCAATCTTTGTATTAGAACCAATGTTCAAAGGGCCGAGAATCTTGCTGCCCGCTCCAACAATTACATTATCTCCGATTGTTGGGTGTCTTTTTCCTGCATTTGCGCTAACACCGCCAAGTGTCACACCTTGATAAATAGTTACATTTTTCCCTATTTCAGATGTTTCTCCAATAACTACACCCATTCCATGGTCAATAAAAAAACCTTCTTTTATTCTAGCTGCTGGGTGAATCTCAATTCCCGTCAGAGTTCTAAGTATATTTGAAATTATTCTCGCAATTAACCTAAGGCCTATTCCCCACAATATACTAGCTATTCTGTGCCAAAAAATGGCATGAAAACCTGGGTAATTTATTAAAATCTCAAGAATGTTTCTCGCGGCAGGATCTCTCTCGTTTGCGGCCGAGATATCCGATTTAATTTTTGTAAAGAAACTCATAATTACTGCTGATCAAAAACCTTTAAGTAATCATATTTAGTTGATCTTTCTACTGGTCGACGATTAATCTCGAATGTTAATCTTCTAAATTCTTCTGGAGGAAAATATTGGCCAAACTTACCGCCAGCAGCAGTTGTAATTTTCTCTTCCATTAAAGTTCCACCAAAATCATTAGCTCCTGCATTAAGACAATACTGTGCAAACTCTGGCCCTTGCTTTACCCATGAAACTTGGATGTTATTAATCCAGCCTCTAAAAAAAAGTCTTGCAATTGCATACATTTTAAGCTGGTCTAGATCTGTTGGTCCTTCTCTTGAAAGGCCTTTTTTATAAAGTCTAGTATCCCAAGGAATAAATCTTAAAGGGACAAACTCTGTTATACCACCAGTTTCTTTTTGTATCTCTCTAAGAATATTAAAGTGTTTTGCCCAGTGCAATGGCTTATCTACATGTCCGTACATTATGGTTGATGTAGTATTCATTCCAGCCTTATGAATCTCTTTTATAGTATGAACCCATTGATCGGTAGTAATCTTTCCAGGAGCTATAATTTTTCTGACATCTTCACTGAGAATTTCAGCCGCAGTACCAGGGAACGTACCATGACCAACCTCTTTTAGTTGAGTTACAAAGTCTCCTATAGGAATTCCTAGAGTATCCGCTCCATAGTGAACCTCAAAAGGGGAGAAGCAATGTGTATGCATTTCAGGGACTGCTTCTTTGACACTTTTAATAATTTGCAAATAAAAATTGCCATCTATGTCATCATGCATTCCACCTTGCATACAAACTTCAGTTGCACCATTCTCTTTAGCTTCAAAAACCTTTTCTTTAATCTCGTCCATAGTCAGAAAATAGGCTCTTGAATCACCTTCTGGAGCCATAAAATTACAAAAACCACAATAAGTATTGCAAATATTTGTGAAGTTAATATTTCTATTGACTACATAGGTTACATCATCACCAACATCCTCTTTGCGAATCTCATCTGCTAAAACAACTAGAAGAGAAAGATCATTAACATCTTCTATTAAGAATAAATCTTCAGCTTCGCTCTCACTAATCTCGTCTTTGTTTAAAGCTTTGCTCAAAATATTAACAATTTTTTCATTGGAATTAGACATTAAATAATCTATTCCTTTAACACGATTATTTTCAATTTGGTCAATTATATTTTTTAATTCGCTTTCCATATCAATCCTTAATTTTCTTTTATATAGCCCGTATTATCAACAAATTTTATTGCTTTATCATAAATATTATCATTTAAAAATTTTTTATTAAGAAATTCAGGGTAAACAGGCAGTCTTTCACGTAAATTGAAGTCAAATTCCGAAATATTTTTCTTCATTATATCAAGTTGTGGCCACGGGCTTTCTGGATTAACATAGTCAATTGTTAGAGGAGAAACTCCTCCCAAATCATTAACTCCAGAGAAAATATGGAGCGTGTAAGTCTTTGCATTGAGATTTGGAGGAACCTGAATATTTACATCCTTACCCATTAAAATCTTGGAAATAGCAACAGTTTTAATCATGTCTAAATCTGTGGGAACCGGGCTACCTTCCATCTTAATACCTGGCTTTGGGCTAAAATTCTGAATAATTATTTCTTGTATATGGCCAAATTCATCATTTATCCTCTTTAGCTCTATAATTGAGTCTACTCTTTCTTCCCAATTTTCACCTATTCCAATTAAAATCCCAGAAGTCCAAGGTATGTTAAGCTTGCCGGCATCAGAAATTGTCTTAATTCTAGCTCTCGGATATTTGTCTGGGCATCTATAATGTGCCTCTCCAGGCTCCATAAGTCTTTCACTTATACTCTCTAACATGAGGCCCATGCTTGGATTAGAATTTTTGAATCTTTTTAACTCATCAATCTTTGCTATTCCTAAATTAGAATGGGGGAAGATTCCTTCCTCTAAACAAAGCTCGCTCATTCCAATCATATAATCTGATGTAGAACTATATCCAATCTTCTCTAATTCTTTCTTATAAACATCATACATCAGCTCAGGCTTATCTCCCGAAACAAATAACATTTCAGTACAACCTAATTCGGTTGATTTTTTTGCAGCTTCAAGAACTTTCTCTGGTGAAAAAAACAAGTCCCCTTCACCTGGCTCGTACTTAAAAGTACAGTATGAACATTGGTCTCTACAAAGCTGAGTTAATGGAATGAAAATATTTTTTGAAAAGCTTATCAATTCACCTTTATATTTTTTTCTAAGAAAGTTAGAGACTGACATTAGGATAGAGACGTGATTCATTTCAACCATTGTAAGCAGAAGAACCTCTTCTCTTGTTAAATTTATTTCATTTAAAGCTTTTTCAAGTACCTGTATAGTTTTACTGTCCAAAGTTTCCAAATTCCCAACTGGTATATCGTGGGCAAAAAGTATCTCCGATGCTTTATTTGATTTTAGAAAAGATTCATGGGTTTTATTTAAAGATATCATTGTTTTTACTTCTTAATAATAAATTAGAATTCTCCTTTGATCTCAGATAATTATACCCTCTTATCAAAACAACAGGAATACCAACATCTTTCTCCATTAACAATCCTGCAGTAGATGCTAATTCATCAACAATCGGTACCTCTGTCTCATATAGAGGATTATTATATAAATCTTTCTTATAACTCTTTAATGGCTTTATGCCATAGCTACCTATAGATATCTGTGTCAATCCATACCTCCAGGGCCTTCCGACAGAGTCTGCAATAATAACAGGTAAATTTTTATCAAAACTGTTGGAAATTGCTAAAGAAATTTTTTTTGCAGATAGATTAGGATTCTTTGGGAGAAGCAAAGCAGTATTCTTATACTTGATGTTTGATTGATCTATCCCTGCATTTGCAGCTACTAGACCTAATTTGTCTCTAGTTATAATCACGTTCTTGGAAGCTTTAATTATGTCTTTTGAATTTTCTAGAACTAATTGACAGAAACTTCTGTCTTTACCCGTTCTTTTACTTAGTTGAATAGCTTTTTTTGAAATTCTAACTTTCGATAAATCAACAAATCTTCCTTGTGAAATTGAGACTATTTTGTGGGCTATTACTATAATATCCTCTGGCAAAAGTTTGAGCCTCTGCTTAGCAATTGAAGTCAAAATTTCTTTACTGATATTGTCTCCAGGTTTTATGACAGGAAAATTCTTTACTGCTATCAAATTAATTTTCATCATCATGCACTAATATTAAGTATATCTCTAGCCATTCCCTTTGAAACAGACTTATTACTCATTTTTATGTTTTTAATAATAGGTTTAAGACCAAGTTCAGAGATACTGCTATCAAGTTTGCTGTCTAATGTATCAATCATTAAGTAGTCTGCAAGACCTGTATAAAATTCTGCCACGCCAAGGGCTGACTGTTTTAAATTCTTGAATTTCATAAATTTTAATACGGGGCCTTTGAAAGCTTTGCTGCTAACTATAGGGCTAATGGCAACTTTTATTGCTTTTGACTTTCTAATAGCGCTTTTGACTCCAGGGACTTCTAATATTGGACCTATACTAATGATTGGATTACTAGGACAAAATATTATTATCCTAGATTCAGCAATCAAATTTAACATGCTATCTGGCGGCTTAGACTTTTTGATGTTACTAAAAAAGACTCTTTCAATTTTTGGTTTCATCTTGTGCTTTATTAGATACTCTTGGAAATGAATTTTCTTTCCCTCAGAAAATATGTATGTTTCCACTTTATCATTCGTCATTGGTAAAATCTTCGCTTTCTTAATTCCTAATTTTTTTCTTTGTCGCTCGATAACCTCTTCCAGACTTAATCCTCTTTTGATTAAATTCATTTTTTTAATATTCTCTTCTAAATCTTGGTCTCCAAGCTTGAACCATGAATGCTCACTCCCCATTAAGTGAAAAAAAGAATCGTTTCTTATGCCCCACCCTTGTTTGCGATTAATTCTGCCAGACAACCAATGAAGTACAGAATCAACATCTGGACTGACTCGGACATTGAAGATGTCAAAATCATCAGCTGTGTTTACAATTACATTAAGAGCTTCTTTGTTAACTTCTGAATATAATCCTTCTAGAAATTTGCCAGCTCCAACGCCACCACCTAAAGTAGTAATCATTTATAAATAATACAAAAGAATTTGACAATTAAGAACAAATTTTATATCTTATGACTGTTGGTACCTGCGAGGGTATAAAAGGGAAGTTGGTGAGAGTCCAACACAGACCCGCTGCTGTAATTAGCATTTCTTATAGTTAATTATCCACTGTTGAAAAATGGGAAGGAAACTATAAGAGCTATAAGTCAGAAGACCTGCCAAAAAAAAAATTATTTTTCTTCGAGGTCAAAGGAAAGATAAGCTAAATACTTATTTTTTAATCCAATTTGTACTTGTAGAAAGGAGAATCTAGTGAAAAACTCTATTCTACTTCTATTTTTATTTCTATCTATTAATCTTCCTCATGCAGAAGAGGTATCACTATCAAATCCAAGAATATCAAATAGTGAAATTAAATTTTCAGAATATGGTGGCTCTGCAACTATCATTACAGAGGAGCAAATTAAAAACTCTGGAATAAGTAATGTAGAGGAATTACTTAGAAAAATACCTGGGTTATCTGTAAAACAATCGGGTGGTAATGGTGGTGTAGTTAGCGTCTTCTCTAGGGGGAGTGAGAGTGACCACAATTTAGTAATAATAGATGGTGTTAAAGTTAACGAGATAGGTGGGTATTATGATTTTTCTCGATTGACTACAGATAATATTGAAAAGATTGAAATACTAAGAGGCCCCCAAGCAACGCTTTATGGTCCTGGAGCAATGGGACTAGTTGTAAGTATTACTAAAAAGAAATACGCTGAGAAAAATAGCATTTTTTTTAATACTGCTGTCGGTGTTGGCCAGTCACCTTCAAGAGGACTACAGAGCGATGGAAGTAAATATTTAATTAATGAGCAATCTTTTAATCTTTCAGGGCCTTTAAAGTTAAATGAAGATGACGACTACTTGAAACTTGGTTATTCATTAGGGTTTCAAAGAGTAGATGACAATGGCCATATGCTCAAAAATAATAACCATGATAAAACAGACTTAGATGGTGGACTAAGTCTAAGAACTTCAGATAACAAATTAAAGCTAGCTACTTCTTTTAATAAAAAGAAAACTAGATATCGATACCCAACTGATAGCACAGGGAACACCGAAGGTACTCCATTCCTTAGTACACAAAAGGATAGAAGACATATAACAAGTAGGTCTATTAATTTAGAATATAAATTTTACGAGCCCCTAACCCTTGGAACAACTTACAAGTACTGGTATATGCATAAGTGGGTAGAATCTGGATATCAAGCTTGGAATGGAGTTGAAACAAACAGTGATACAAACTTTTGGGAAAAAAGAGAGGGATTTGACTATTATCTTAAGCATAATAAAGATTTTGGAATTGTAGCTGTAAATTCACTTGTTGGTTACGACAGAACAATAGAAAGTAGCGACTATAATACTTACGGTGGAAGTTATTACGGACATGATGATGAAATTGAACAATTTTATGGTAGTGCTTTACTAAAATTTCCATATGAAATATCAATTAATCCAGGAATAAGAAAGATTCATCATGAAACACATGGTGGGTACACTCTGCCATCAATATTTGTCTCAAAATCAATCATAGAAACTTCTACAAAGATAAGAGGAGGAATGAGTAAGGGTATAAAGTATCCGAATGTATATGAATCTTATAGTCAGAGTTTTGGACTAAAGCCAGAAAAGCAAAAATCTTATGAAATAGGTATTGATCAAAATATTAGAACAAATATGACATTAAGTGCAACCTATTTTGACACTGAAATAACTGACCTTATAACATATACAGGTTGGATTACTGGTACCCAATCAGGAGCAGTATATAAAAATGTTCAGGAAGCATCTAGTTCAGGATATGAATTCTCCGCCAATATATACTTTCCCAACAGAATAAAAACAAAACTTTGGTTTACTAAATTAGAGACCAATACTGATAAAACAGGAAATTATGGCGGGGATGCAAACTGGCCAGATAATAAAGATTTATTAAGAAGGCCAAGAAGAAGTGGAGGATTTGTGATAACTAAATCTAGTAACTTTTACAACTTAATTCTAGATGGCTCCTATACAGGTGGAAGATGGGACTATGAGTCATCCGAAGTAAGATTATGGAATAAGCCTTTCTGGAATTTCAATCTTTATGGTGAATATAAATTAGATAAGAGCTACATTGGATACGATCTTAAACCATTTATTAAGATAAAGAATGTTCTCAATGACGAGCGCCAAGAAATTCTGAATTTTGACTCACCTGGAAGGACTGTCTTTTTTGGACTTAAAGGGAACATATAAGATTTTGATGAATCTTAAAAAAATACTATTATATAAGGATGAAAATTATATCCCTCCTTCCTAGCAGTACGGAAATCCTTTGCCAACTAGGTTTAGAAGAAAACATCTTTGGAGTAACTCATGAATGTGATTACCCTGACTCTGTTGAAAGAATAAAGAGCGTTGGTTTTACTGAATTAGATTTTAAGAACAAAAGTAGTTTAGAAATAGAAACAATAGTTAGCGAAAATAAAAAGAAGGGCAAATCTTCTTTCATAGTTGATATAGAGGCACTTGAAGAAATTAAGCCTGATTTTATCGTAACGCAAGATCTTTGTGAGATATGTGCCGTCTCTAAAGACCTGGTAACTAAATCAATCAATTCTCTTAGCAAAAAACCTAAGATAATTACCCTGGGCCCAAAAAACCTAAAAGAAGTAAGCGAATCATTTATTAAACTTGGAAATGAATTTGGATTAAAAGAAAAGGGTGTAAAAATTTCTCAAGATTTTGATTTACAACTTAATGATATTATTTTCAAAACTAAGGACCTAATTGATAAACCTAGAGTTTTCTGTATGGAATGGTTAGACCCAATCTATTCTGCAGGACATTGGGTCCCTGAGATGGTTGACGCAGCAGGTGGAGTTAGTAGTTTATCTAAATCTGGCGAGGAATCGTCTATTATTAGTTTTAAAAAGTTAATTGAATACGCCCCAAATTATCTATTTATAATGCCTTGCGGATATTCTATTGATAATTCACTTAATGAAATTAATATACTTTTAGAAAATCCTGAGTTGAACAAAATTCCAGCATTTCGAAAAGGGCAAGTTTACATCGTTAATGCAAACTCATATTTCTCCCGGCCTTCATTCAGACTTATTGAAGGGATAAAAATCATTGCCAGAACAATAAATAATGAAAACTTTATATATGAGCCAAAGCCTGACTCAATTATTAATCTTCAAAATTACATTCATTTTGAATCCTTTACATAATAAGAAAATTAAACTTATTTTGGTGCAGAGAATTCAGAGCCGTCAGTTATTGATTCATTTGAAGCTGGTGGTGTTCCATCAGTCAAAGAATCATCTGCAGGTCTTTCTTCAGGAGCACTCGCGGCCGCGGCACCACCATCAGCACCAAAATTTGTATAGGCGATCCAATAAAGCCCGACGATTCCTAAAGTAATTGCTAAAGCAGTCATAAACACTCCTCCTTGATAACTTAAAGTGAAGACATTACAATTGTACTCTATCAATGATTAGAAAATCAAGTGTAGTTATACCGAAAGCTTTGGCTCTAAAAGCTTTCGATTTCATAGAAGAAGGCTCTATTTTTTACGAATATAAAAATTGTATACTGCTAATTGCATGCAAAAATACAGAATCTCTAAATAATTTTAATCTAAACATGGATTTTAAGCTTGCATTAAACCCTGTAATGCAAGGTGATTTCCCAACTTTAGAATTAAAATTTAATTTCTTTAATAATAAAATTTATAAAGAAGAAGTCTCCAATCTTGTATCTATTGCTAATAACAAAGAGGTGGAGCACTTGATAAATTATTTTAATAAAGACTTTTTAAATTTAATAATTTTTTCTAAAGATAAGGACTTTCTAAAATCTTATGAGTTGATGAATACCCAGAGAAATGAATTAATAGAGGTTATGAAGAATTTTCAAATTGACATTGAACATATAATAAAAAATAATACAACTTAAGGTTAGGTATACATTTGAATTTTGCAAAAATAACTGGAACTGGTATCTATGTGCCAAATACAATAATGACGAATAAAGACTTAGAGTCTTTAGTGGATACTAGTGATGAATGGATTAAAGCACGGACAGGTATATCTGAAAGGAGAATACTAGATAAAGAAAAAGCAACTTCTGATATGTGCCTAGTTGCATGCAAAGAAGCTCTAAAGAACTCAAATACATCGCCTGATGAAATAGACGGTATAATAGTTGCGACGGTTTCCCCAGATTATATGACTCCATCAGTTGCTTGCATTCTTCAAGATAAACTTAAGACAAGAAAAATATTTGCTTTTGATGTTTCTGCTGGATGCTCGGGCTTCATATATTGTCTCAATATCGCAAAAGCTTTTATAGAAAACAATCAAGCAAAAAAGCTTCTTGTAGTAGGAGCCGAAAACTTATCAAAGATTACTGACTATAAAGACAGAGGAACTTGTATATTGTTCGGCGACGCAGCTGGAGCAGTTGTAATGGAAGAATCTAGCAAGCCTGGCGTTTTATCTGTTTGCTTAGGCGCTAGTGGAGCTGAAGCAGAGCTATTATTTGTCCCAGGTGGTGGGTCTAAGGATCCACTAGGCTACAGATTTCTAAAAATGGACGGAAGCTCTGTGTTTAAGGAAGCTGTCAAAATAATTCAATCAAACTCCCTTGAAGCAATAGAAAAAGCAGGCTTGGAGCCAAAAGATATAGATTTATTCATACCTCATCAAGCAAATATGAGAATTATTGAAGCAGCAAGAGAAAGATTAGAGCTGCCAACAGAAAAATGTTTCGTAAATATTGAGAAATATGGCAATACTTCATCGGCCTCTGTATTACTAGCTTTGCATGAAGCAATAGATGAAGGAAAAATAAAAGAAGGTGATAATATTTTATTTTCCGTTTTTGGTGCTGGTTTTGCCTGGGGTTCCGCTGTACTAAAATGGTAGAAGATAAAACTTTCAAACTAAATTCAATCGACGTAATTATTCCCACCACAACAAAAGAAAAGAATCTCAAGTTAAGCGAAAGATTAAAAAGAGAATATGGCAATCTTGAAATAATTAACGAAATTAGTTCCTCATTAAAAATAAAAAGTTTTTTAGATACAAAAAAAATAAGATTTAAAAACTTAATAGTATTCGGACTAGGAGGATCAAGCCTAGGGACAAAAGCTACATTTGAAGCACTCAGATTTCCCAAGAATCCAAAAACAGTCTATATAATTGATAATCTTGATAGTGATAATTTTGAGAGAATCTTTAAAGAGATAGCTATTAGGGAATCTATCTTCGTGTTCATAAGTAAGTCTGGTGAAACTTTCGAGATTAAAAACTTACTTAAAGAAACAGTAAAAAGAATAGTAGCAAAAAACATTAAACTTTCCCAAAGGCTAATTTTTATAACGGAAGAGAATAAAAGCTATTTGAACAGATTTGGCAAAAAGAATGCTATTCCAACCTATCAGGTAAATAAAAATCTGGGTGGGCGCTTTTCAGTATTAAGTAAATCAACTTTTTTACCCTGTGAATTAATAAACCTTAATTGGAAGAAAATCTTAAGTGGTGCTTTTAATTGTTATAATGAATTATCAAACAAAGATTTTATCTTGATAAATAATTTAGTTGAATTTTATTATAGAAACTATTTAAAAGGAAAAAAGATAACTGTAATGATGCCTTACACAGAAAGTCTTATCTCTTTTTCTGAGTGGTTTATGCAGTTGTGGGGGGAGAGTCTGGGTAAAATAAAATCAGACGGTTCAAATATTGGGCTTACCCCAATTAAGTATCTGGGTCCTAAGGATCAACATTCTCAAATGCAACTTGCTTTAGATGGACCAAAAGATAAAACTTTTACTTTCATAAGCTTAAAAAATAAAAGTATATTTGGCTCACTAGTCAACAAAGAAAAGTCAGCGACAGTAGAAGCTCTCAACAAAAGAGGAGTGCCAAATATAGAATTTAGGTTAGGCTCTTTAACTGAAGAATCAATAGGCTCTCTTTTCTTGATCTTCGAATTAACTACTATTATGTTAGCGAAAAAATTAAAAATTAACCCTTTTAATCAACCCGCTGTAGAACTAATAAAAGAGAACTTAAAGAATTAGAAGAATCTTTTATCGAGAGAAAAATTTCCCCCTCCAATAAAAATAAGAGCATATGCAAGCCCTATTAAACACAACTGATAAGCATATGTATCATAGGTTGGAAAAAAACCATCATCAAGATGTGCAACCCAGATTCCAACGGACATTACAGCAATAATCCCAAAGGCTGCTAATCTGGTTAAAAGTCCGAGAGCTAATGCAATGCCACCAAAAAACTCTACAAATACTGCTACACCTGTCATCCATGTAGGGAAGCCAAAGTTTATATTCCATGCTACGGCTTTAGATTGAAAATCTGAGATTTTATACCATCCCGCAGGTATAAAAGTAATAGCTAGAATTAGTCTGGGGAGCAGTGAAGCCCATGTAGGAGAAGTACGAAACATCCACATAATTTGAATTATAACAAAGGATTATCATATATCAATTTACATTGTGTAAACTGTATTAATGGAACTTTGGCTTAAAGTTTTTGAAGTTATTCTACCAGTAATCATTATTGTCATTACAGGATATGTATTCGGTAGGCTGACAAATGTAAATTTAAAACCAATCAATCTTTTGCTTTTATATATATCTACACCCTGTTTAATCTTCTCCTCTCTAATTGATGGAAAGGTAACACTAAGTGATGCTTATCAGATACTTATCTCTGGTACTGTAATGATATTTCTTTCTATAATAATAGGAGCCTGTTTATTAAAATTATTTAAAAAAGACTTAAGCATTTATTTAAATACTTTGGTTTTTCCAAATACGGCGAACTTAGCTCTTCCTATCGCTTTATTTGCGTTTGGCCAGGAAGCTTTTGAATATGCAATCATTTTCACTACTTTAGTTTTTTTTTACCATTGCTCAATAGGAATATTTATATTAAATGGTCCAAGTAAAATTGCGGAAGTTTTTAAAACTCCCTTAATTTACGCGGTCTTACTAGCAATAATATTTAATCGAGCGGATGTAGAAGTAAGTACAGGTATAAATAATTCAATCAAGTTGCTTGGTACAACCAGCATCCCTTTAATGATGTTTAGTTTAGGTCATAAACTTTCTGAAACAAAAATAGATAATTTGAAAGAAGACATGTTGCTTGGGATTCTTAGGCTAAGCTTGGGTTTTTCTTTAAGCTACACAATATGTAAGATATTTGAGATCGACAACTTTATTGCCAAAGTCCTTATATTACAGTTCTCTATGCCTTCTGCTGTATTTAATTTTATTCTATCAGACAAATACAATAAGTCTCCCGAGAAAGTCGCATCGATTGTCTTTGTATCTACAATCTTAGCTATACCAGTGATACCAATTATTCTTTATCATCTAATGAAGTAAGATGCTTTTTTATCTCGAAATCTAACTCGGTTCTATATTTGTTTGCCAATAAAATTCTATTCGCATCCCATATATCGGTAGCATTCCTAATTAACCTAGCTGATTTTGATATTTTTCTATATAAGATATCTGTATTAATATAGAATGTGATTTGAGACATTGGATGAATATTAATTTCTACTCTTCCTCTTCTAATTTTATATAAACCTGAAATACCTTCAAAGGATAGAACGGGAACCCTGCTTGCGTCAGTCTCCACGATTTTTATAATCTTCTTCATTAGCAAATAAGAGTCATTATTTAATCCAAATGACCCTATCATCCCTTTATTCTTCCCCAAAATACCTAATGATTCATTAAGCTCATTTTGTTCAAGCTCCCCATCACTACCATAACCAAGCACACCAATCTTTGTCTCAATCTTTTTATTTAATTTATTTAGAACGGTCAGCATTAATGAATCAGCTAATGGACTTGCTAATCCTTTTTCATGTCCTTGAGCTAAGATATCTCCCCCAACATCAACCCCAACAATTAAATCTATTTTATTTTCAATTGAATAATTATACAAATCATCTGCAATATTATTTGGACTGTTAAAAATATTAATTAAAACCACTCTTTGCTTTAGAATTCCAGAAAGTTTAGACTCACTAAAACTAAGCCCATCTTTGGTTTTAGTATTTTTCTTAGCAAAACACAAACTATCATTAATTTTTACTTTATTGATTATTTGATCAAAGGGTCGTGGCCCTGGAAAGGGATCTATAGAGTATCTTTCCCACGGAAGTCCAGCAAGTTGGCAGTTAATTCCATTACTCTCGAGAAAGAATTTTGTTGGAATAGTACCAACAATATCAGCTCCACCCCCTATTCCGATAACCAAAGCTTTTTTATATTTCGAAAAAGATTTCAGCATAGAATTAATTAGGTTATTATAAGGTATCGAGAAAAACAATGGCTAAAAATAATATAAAAGGTAACAGCTTTAATTTTAAAGGTTCAATCAATGTTCCAGCAGATAAATCAATTGGTCACAGAGCACTATTCTTGGCGGCTTTAAACGAAGGTAAAATGACGGAAATCACCAACCTTGCTTTGACAGAAGACATAAGAACTATCTCAAAAGATATTCAATCTACTATTAATTGTCTTGCACATATAGGTATACAGTTTGCTGAAGTGAAAGGGAAAATTTTTGTAAAAGGAAGGGGCATAAAGAAACTCGTAGCAGCTCCAAATAATTTACATTGTGAGAATTCTGGTACCACAGCACGTTTGCTGATGGGTCTATTAAGTGGACAAAAGTTTGATTCTATCATCGATGGTGATGAATCATTAAAGAAGAGGCCGATGAAAAGAGTTGTAGAGCCATTGCAACAAATGGGTGCAAATATTAACTCTGAAGATAATTTACTACCCATAGAAATTAACTCAGCCGAGCTTAACGGAGAAAAATTCGAATTAAACTTGGGATCTGCTCAAGTTAAAACTGCAATTATCTTGGCTGCGCTAAATGCAAAAGATGTAACAACAATTAAAGACAGCATGCCTTCCAGAGACCACACTGAAATAATGCTCTCTCACTTTACTAAAAACCTTAAAGTTAAGGACGGAATAATATATATAACTCCAGATCCTATTATTAATTTAGAAGTAATCAATATTCCGGGTGATCCTTCATCTGCTGCCTTCTTTATTGTTGGTGCATTAATTAATCCTGGCTCTGATCTTGAATTAAAAAATATATGTCTAAACCCAACTAGAATTCACTATATTGATATTCTAAAAGAAATGGGTGGAAAAATTGAAATTACTAACTCCAGTGAAATTAATGGTGAGTTAGTAGGCGATATTCAAGTAAAATCAAGTGATTTGAATGCTATAGATATTAACAAAGAGTCTATACCTTTCTTAATAGATGAACTACCGATACTTTCTCTTGCTTGTGCATTAGCAAGTGGAAAGTCAAAAATTTCTGGTGCAGACGAGCTCCGATATAAAGAGTCTGATAGAATTAAAACTACAGTTTCACAACTTAAGATACTTGGTGCTAGTATAGAAGAAACCAATGATGGAATGATAATTGAAGGTGGGAATAATTTAGTAGGCGCGGTATGTGAAAGTTTTGGTGATCATAGAATTGCGATGATGAACTCAATAGCGGGGACAATTGCAAGCGGAGAAACTACAATAAATGAATCCGATTCAGTCGCTGTCTCTTTTCCCAATTTCTACGAGCTACTAGATTCATTTAAAAAGAGATAAATTATGATAATCACTATTGATGGTCCAGCCGGTGTTGGAAAAGGTACAATCGCAAAAATAATATCGGAATCTTTGGGTTTAAATTATCTTGATTCAGGTGCAATGTATAGAGCATTAGCTCTATTTGCAGAATTGAATGGAGTTACAGAAAAAGACGAAAATAAATTAAAAAAAATACTTATTGATCTCCATATAAGGTTCGTTAATAAAAATGGAGATGAGAGAGTTCTAATAAATACTGATGATGTAACAGAAGATATAAGAACAAATGAAATCTCTACCTTAGCTTCTAAATTTGCTGCCAATGAATTTGTTAGAACCATATTAAGAGAAATGCAAAGAAGAATGGTAAAGAATAAGAATTTCATCGCGGAAGGAAGAGATATGGGAACCTATGTCTTTCCAGAGGCTGAGCATAAATTTTATCTTGATGCGGAACTAAATGTAAGGGCTAAAAGAAGGGCTGCTCAGTTAAAAGATTTGCTAGGGATTAATGTAAATGAAAATAAGGTCTCGATCGAAATCGAAGAGCGAGACAAGCTTGATATGACTAGATCAACATGTCCACTCCATCCCGCCGAGGATGCACTAATAATTGATACAACTGATATGAGCATAGAAGAAGTTGTTGCCAAAATTAAACTAGAGGTAGATGATGCCTAAAAAATTAATAATATCTGATAGCGCTGGCGTTTGTTTTGGGGTAGAAAAAGCAGTAACAACTGCTGAAAAGGTGCTTGAATCAAATCCAAATCAAAATGTAAAATCTTTCGGTCCTTTGATACATAACCCTCAAGTTGTAGATATATTGCAAAAGAAAGGCCTTTCGGTAGTAGATGAGATAAAAAAAAATGAGAAAGGCACTGTTATCATAAGAGCACATGGAATACCAAATTATAAAGAAGAGGGATTAAAGAATTCAGAAATTAATGTAATTGATATGACTTGTCCAATCGTCAAGAAACTACAATTTGCAGTAAAATATCTATCAGACAATGATTACTTCATTTTAATTGTGGGCAACAAAAATCACCCTGAGATAATTGGAGCGAAAAGTTACGCAAAAGAATCATCAGCCATTGTTATAAAAGATAAGTTCGAACTTAAAATTTCGGAAATAAAGTCAGAGAAAGTTGGCATAGTCGCACAAACTACAATTCCAAAAAAACTTTTTTGGGAGGTTGTATCTAGAATTGAGGAATCTAATAAATTTGAAACTAAAATTATCGATACTTTATGTGACGATATCAATAATAAACAAATTGAGTCTGAAGAAATTGCTAAAGATGTTGATATAATGCTTGTTATTGGGGGCAAAAATAGCTCAAATACGAAAGAAATCGCACAAATCTGCAAAAATGTGAACAGAAATACTTTTCAAATCGAAACATTTGAAGAGATTATAAATCTCAACTTGAAGCTAGATGATAAAATTATAGGAATTACAGCAGGTGCATCAACACCTCCCTGGTTAATAAAAGAAACTATTGATGGAGTTCTTCTCAATGGATAAAAATTTCTTCTTAAAAAAGAAAAATATATTCATCTTTGTATTAACAATTATTATTCTCTTTGTATCTTTTAATCCAACAAGTATTACTAAGAAAATTGCCATACTAGAAATTGACGGCGTAATTAAAAATCCTAAGGCCTACCTTGCTAGTATAGATAAAATCAAAAATGACTCTTCAATTAAGGGCTTAATAATTAGGATAGACTCACCAGGAGGCACTGTAGGTTCGTCTCAAGAAATTTATAATTCTCTTTTAGATCTTTCCAGCAAAATTCCTGTTGTTTCAAGTATTGTTGATATTGGTGCATCAGGTGGATACTTAATTGCCTGCGGCTCATCATATATATTTGCAAACTCAGGGTCAATCACAGGCAGCATAGGTGTAATTAGCCAATATTATGATTTCTCAGAGTTAATTAAATTTCTAAGGTTTGATATAGATATAGTTAAATCTGGTGCGATGAAAGACATAGGAAATCCCACTAAGAGCTTGTCTTCAAAAGAGAAAAAACTATTAAATATATTAATTCAAGATGTCCATAACCAATTTAAATCGGTTGTTAAAGAAAGAAGAAAATTAAATGATAAGGAAATAAATAGCGTATCAGATGGAAGAATTTTCTCGGGTAATCAAGCCTTAAATTTAAAACTAATTGATGAGATTGGTGGACTCAATGCAGCAAAAAGTTATATAGAAAAAGAGATCGGCATAGCTGACTTAGACTTGGAATATTTCCCAAAGAAAGAAAAAAAACTTCTAGAAAAACTCCTGCCATTTATAAATGCATCTGAATTTAATTCCTTTTTTGATAAGAAATTCTATTTTCTATACACACCAAATTTTTAATGTGTTAAACTTTAGTCAATGCTGAAAACAATTGCTGTAATTTTATTATTTGTTCTTGGAATTACTTTTATATTTCAAAATCAAGAAGTCTTTATTCATGAGTTTTTTCTCAATTATGATATGAAAATTTTCTCCTTTGAGAATAAAAATATTAGCAATGGATTATTAATGATCTACTCTTTTTTGCTTGGTGTTTTAATCTCTTTAATCTTAATAGCTTTTAATCTTATATCTAAAAATAGGGAAGTTAATAGGCTTAAAAAGAAAATAATTGAATCTGAAACCAAAATAGTATCTAAAGAGGAGAAATAGAGGTTAATGAGAAAACCAAGATGGATTAAGTCTCCTGTTCCAATAGGTAAAAACTTCACTAAACTTAAATCATTAGTTGCCCAAAATAAATTAAATACTGTATGTGAGGAGGCTAAGTGCCCAAATCTAGGTGAATGCTGGGGGCTAGGAACTCTGACTTTTATGATTCTGGGTGACACCTGCACTAGAAGTTGTGGTTTTTGTGCGGTTAAAACAGGAGCTGGTTTAAATATAGATTATTTAGAGCCAAAAAGGCTAGCGAAAGGTATCTCAGATTTAAAAATAAATAATGCTTTAATAAACCATGTGGTGATAACTTCTGTTAATAGAGATGATAAAAACTATGAAAGTGCCAAAATCTTTGCAAACTCTATAAGAGAGATAAAGAAGTTGAAGCTAGATATTAAGATAGAAGCTTTGATACCGGATTTCCTTGGCAACAAAGATTGCTATAATCTAATTGTTGAATCAGCTCCTGATGTATTAAACCACAACATAGAAACGATAGAGAGGCTTTATAAATTCAAGCAAGAAACTGGCACAGACAAACGTAGATCTGTAAGACCTCAGGCAATATATAAAAGATCATTAGAACTTCTAGAATATTTTAGTTCTTACGAATCCGAAATTGTTACAAAGTCAGGAATTATGATAGGTTTGGGCGAAGAAAAATCTGAAATTTTTAAATGTATTGACGACTTAGATTCAGCTGGCTGCCAAATTATTACTGTGGGTCAATATCTTCAACCTTCAAGAAAGCATATAAATGTTTCTAAATACTACACAGCAGAAGAATTTGAGGAGATTAAAATTTACTCCGAAAAAAAACCCAATATTATCTCCTCAGAATGTGGAGCAATGGTTAGAAGCTCATACCATGCTGAAACACAACTAAAGAATGCAATTAAAAACAAAAAAGAGGGTGCATTAAATTGAAGTTTGTTCTTATACAGGCGGATGGTATGCCAGATAGACCTCTAAAAGAGCTTGGGAATAGGACTCCATTGGAAGCAGCAATTACGCCTTTTATGGACAGCTTAGTTCAAAACTCAATAATGGGAACTGTTAACCACATTCCAGAAGGTATGGATTCAGGAAGTGATGTAGGCAACTTAAGTATACTGGGTTATGATCCAAAGGAATTCTTCACTGGTAGATCTCCGCTAGAAGCAGAAAGTATAGGAATAAACTTAAAGCCTACTGACATTAGTTATAGATGCAATCTAGTAAGAATTAGTGGAAAAGAGAAAGATAGATTCATGGAAGATCACTCGGCAGGACATATAGAATCTAAAGTTTCAAAAGAAATTATTGATTTTTTGAAGCCTGAGCTTGACAACGATGAATTTGAATTACATCACGGAGTAAGTTATCGCCATATCTTAGTTTGGAAAAATGGTCTTTCAAAAATACAGACAACTCCTCCACATGACATATTAGAAAAAAATATAATGCAATTTTTACCAAGAGGTGAAGGTGCAGAAAAATTACAAGAGCTAATGAGTAAAGCCAGACAATTAATAATGGACTTCAAAGATAAAACGCCTGAATATAAGTATCTTGATTGTAGTGATATCTGGTTGTGGGGACAAGGTGTTAGGCCTCAAATTCCTAGCTTCAAGTCTATTAATGGAATTGGAGGCTCTGTAATATCAGCTGTAGACCTTATTAAGGGGATAGGTAAGCTTGCGGGTTTAGATGTTTTAAATGTTGAAGGAGCAACAGGCTACTTAGATACTAATTATAAAGGGAAAGTTGATGCTGCTATTCAGAGTCTAAAAAAATATGATTTTACTATGATTCACATTGAAGCCCCAGATGAGACAGGACATGAGGGTGACTATAAGAAAAAAATTCAGGCAATAAATGACTTAGATTCAAAAGTTATTGGTGAAGTTGTTCACAGGCTTAAAGCTGAATATAAGGAATATAAAGTTTGTGTAGTATCTGATCATCCCACACCAGTTGAGCTTAGAACTCACAGTTACGAATTCGTGCCATTTATGATATATGATTCCAGAAATGAGAAAAGCAATCATGATGAAGTCCTATTTAACGAAAAAAGTGCTTTAAAATCTGACGTTAGAATTAATGATGGACATGAGCTACTTAAGATCTTCCTTGCATAATAGCTTAGCTTCTACCCAGGCCTCATTATCACTCAACCCTTTGCTTTTTAATTCTATAAATAATTTAGCTCTTTTTAGGAACTTATCTGTGCTTTTATTCAATGAAATTTCAGGATTCATCTTTGACCACCTACATAAATTTGCTACTGTGAAAAGTATGTCCCCGAGTTCTTCCTCTATTTCATTTTCACTCTTTGATTTTACTGCTTCGTTGAATTCCTCAATCTCTGAATAAAGACTTGTCACTATATCATTCAAAGAATTCCACTCCAGCCCATATCCAGTAAAGGCTTTAGAGGCCCTAATTGCTCGAACAAGTGAAGGAGAAGCTTTTGAAAATTCTTTCTCTGAATTCAGTTTTTCCTTTGATTTTTGTGTATTCCAAATCTCTATAGCCTCTTCAGCATTATTTGCCTTCTTGTCACCAAAAACATGAGGATGCCTACGAATCAGCTTCTCTGTTAACTTAGCTACAACATCTTCGAACTTAAAGAGACCTTGCTCTTCAGCAATGTTTGATAAAAAAATTACTTGCAGTAATAAATCTCCTATTTCCTCTTCTAAATTAACATAGTCTTCGTCATCTATTGCATCTATAACTTCATAAGCTTCTTCAATAATATATCTCTTCAGACTTTTAAAAGTTTGCTCTTTGTCCCATGGACATCCATCCTTAGCCCTTAATGCTTTTGTAATTTCAATTAAATTATTTAATTTCTTACTAATATTACTCAAATGCTATATCTCAAAGAATTTTGGGAAATTAGTTAGATTTTTATAGCCCTGCTTGGTTACGAGAATAGTATCCTCTATCCTAATTCCACCAAGGCGTGGATAATATAATCCCGGCTCAACTGTAATTACTTGGTGATCTCGAAGCAGATCTTCACCACTTGAAACTCTTGGCGCTTCATGTATTTCTAGACCTAACCCATGCCCTGTTGAATGAATAAATCCTTCTGGCTGTTTCTTCTCAAAATTAGTATGGAATCCCGATTCTTCGAAAAAATTAAATATCCTATTGTGGACGGTCTTTGATTTAATTCTTGCCTTTACGAGGCTTATACCTAACTTCTGCCCCTTAAGTACTGTGTTGAACATTGTTTTTAGTTTCTCTGGAGCTCTTCCTTTACAAACTGTCCTAGTTATATCAGCATAATACCCATTCTCAAGATCCCTTGGAAAAATATCCATCACAATTGGCTGGCACTCTTTAATCGGGCCTGTTCCTTCATGATGTGGTAAAGCAGAATGTTTACCTGAAGCTATTATACAATCAGGGCACTCTAAACCCAGAGCTGCTAATTCTTTCTTACAATAACTTCTCAGTGATTCTGAAGTCAGTATCTTCCCGCCATAGAATAGATACTTATTCTTAGCTTTCGAGCTCTTAATTCTGTCTATAATTAGTTTCATCACTTTTTCAGTAGACTTCATTGTTTTAGAAATCAACCTGACTTCTTTATCTTCTTTAATTTGCCTTGATGAGTAAAATATAGGGCTAGATGAAGGAAATAATGGGATATTCAACTTTTTAAGTTCATTAAAAATAAAAGATGGGAATGTGTAAGGGACTTCAACTTCTTCAATTTTATACTTATTTAACAGAAATTTTATTATATCAATTGTATCGTTTGACTTAATACTACTAGAAATTGACCTCAATGATAAAACATGGTCAACTGTTGCTTGTTTTATTCCTCTTTCAAATTCTAAGTCATTAAGAACTAAGTATTTCTTGTTTCTAATTTCAAAAAAAATAACAGGGTCTGGGACTTTAAAATTAGTCTTATATAATAAATCCAAAGAATTCTTTGTATCATCGAGAATTAATTTCATTCTTTTCATTTAAAAATAATATACAGGATTTATATATAAACAAAAATATTGCCAATATCTTCTAACTTATTTAAACTATAGGCATGTTTAACATTAGTGAAAAAGCAGCATTAGAAATAAACCGTCTCCTTGTCGAGGAAGGAGATACTGATTCTTTTTTAAGAATTAAAGTTGTTCCTGGAGGTTGCTCAGGTTTTGAATATGAAATGGGCTTTGATGACTCATTAGACGATTCTGATCAAATCTTTGAAAACCTAAATGTTAAGGTTGTAATCGACAAGTTTAGTTTTGACCATTTAAATGGTGGAACATTAAATTTTAGTGATGGAATAAATGGAACAGGGTTTGGCGTTGAAAACCCAAATGCAAAAGCAACTTGCGGATGCGGCACTTCCTTCACTGTATAAGTACCTAGTCCTTTATGCCTTTTACTATATAAAATAAAATTATCCCTCCCAAACAACTAGCAACTGTAAAGCCAAAAAGATTTCCTGTAGCTAATTGAATGACTGCATATATTAAAATTAATATTGATGACGCCAACATTAACGAACTCAAGATAGGAGAGAAAAAGCTATCGTTATTAGTTTGAGCATTGCTAAATTTCCAGAAGCCATCTGGTCTAATCTTTTCGTAGAAATACTTCAGCGTGGATGGATCTTCTGGTGATGTAAAGAATGTGGCAAGCAAGCCTATTGCAATTGATATTGGAATAATTAATAGTTTAAAGATGAAGCTTATTTCAATAGTCCCATAAAAATCCAATAAATAAAAAATTAAACTTAGAACAATAGAGGAAATTAAAGCAGAAATCTCTGACCATGAATTGATCCTCCACCAAAACCATCTTGCTATAAGGAAAAAGCCTAGTCCAGAACTTACCGACCACAAGAAAATCCAGGCTGACCCAATATTCTTTATTCTTAACCCTAAAAATAATGCAGCAATTAGGAATAAGACCGTAAAAATCTTAGATACAAAAACATAATGTAATTCTGTTTCATCTTTGCAAATAAATCTTTTATATAGATCATTGACCAAATATGATGATCCCCAATTTATTTGCGTACTGATGGTTGACATATATGCTGCTAGAAGAGTGACAATTAGAAAGCCTTTGAATCCTACACCGACATAATCTTTAATTAATAATGGGTAAATTTCTTCATTATCAACTAACTGACTTGATTCGGTTGGATAAAGAATCAGCGCACAAAGGCCAATTATAATCCAGGGCGCAAACCTTAGAACATAATGATTCAAAACAAACCATATAGAGCCAAATACACCGTCTTTCTCTGTTTTAGCCGAGCATAATCTCTGAATTATATAGCCTCCACCATCGGCATTATGCGATGACCACCATACTACTACAGCATAGCTTATGAAAATCATGAAATCGTCATGATTATAAATTGACGGAATCATTTTTAACTTTTCAGCTGGTAGACTATTAACTAAAGAGAAATAATTTGAAATCCCTCCAATCTCATCTGAATTAATTAAGAAAAAAACAAGTATAAAAGATCCAGCAAAAGCTATGAAATATTGTATAAAATCATTAACAACGATACCTTTAAGGCCAGATGAAGCTGTATACAGTAGTGCTACAGAAGTGGTAATGATTAGGAAAATCGTGCTATCGTATCCAAGTACTACATTAAAAATTTTCAAGAAGGCACTTATGATCCAAGCAGAAATTATTAAATTAAAAAAAAGAGAAAAATAAGAGGCTTTAAATAGTCTCAAATATTCGGCAGGCTTACCTGAGTACCTCATTTCAATTATTTGATTGTCAGTTATTACTTCAGCTCTTCTCCAATATCTTGAAAAAAAGAATATAACTAGGCAGTGTGTAAAAAGGAAGGACCACCAGAACCAATTCTTCCAAATCCCAGGATCTCTAATCCATGAAATAATAACAATTGGGGTATCGATTGATAAAGTGGTTGCGACCATTGAAGTTCCAAGTAGCCACCATGGCAAATTTCTCTGTGAAACAAAATATGAATCAATATCATCTTTACCTTTGTTCCTAAAATAAAGTCCGACAAAAATACTTACTAACAAATATGAAACTATTATTGAAATGTCAATAAAAGTTAAGTTGCTAAGAAACTGTAAATAACTCATTTTTTCATTAAATTCCTTGCTTTGTTTTTAATTGAATTAATTCTAACTAGCTTCTCTTCCATTAAATTTGAAGAGAATTTAACAATTTTTTTCAGAGTGCTTAAGCTCTCAATAGGGTTTATAGGATCAAGAACTAAATCACCTCCATTTAGAATAAATTTCCATATTACTTCTTCCTCAGTAAAATTTCTTGACAATGCTCCCATTCTGATAGAGTCACTTATTATTAAACCCTTATAACCTAGATCTTTTCTCAGAAGATTTTCCATTATTGTCTTTGACATTGTAGCGGGGTATAAAGATTTCTCTAAAGATTCATAACAAAGATGATTAATCATTATAAAATCAGTCTCATTAATTAACTCAATAAAAGGTATAAGATGTGAAGACTTAAGCTCTTCTAGCGAAAGCGGAGAAATAATTAAATCACTATGGGTATCACCTTTTGCGGCTCCATGTCCAGGAAAATGTTTTAGACAAGGAATTATATTTGAAGCTTTACATGAGGATAAAAATATAGATGCTATTTTGGAAACAATCTTCGGGTCATTTGAGTAAGATCTGCCAATCAAAATTTCCTCATTAAGATTATTTAAGTCAACAACAGGCGCAAGATTAAAAGAAATTTGATTCTCGAAAAGTTCATCGTTAATGAGCTTGAAATTTTTATAAATCTTTTCTTCCTCTGATAAATCCAAAGTCTCGAGATTAATATCTAATCCTTCTATGCATCTATGTCCAAATCCAGACTCTGCATCTATAAAAAAAAGAATTTCTTTGCTAGAGAAATCTTGCAACATACGCTTTGTTTCCTGAAAGGTTTTAAGAGGAAATTTATTATTCTCTCCAAATACGACTTTGTCAGATGCAAAAAGTATAAATGTGTCAAAGCCAAGCTCCTTAGTCATGTATATAGCTTCATTTGTAGATTCTCGAGAATTAATATTAATTCTAGGGATAATAAATGAGGAGAGACTTTCTTTCATAATTATGGATTTGAAATTTTACCCAAAAGCAATTTCTCGTTTGACCCAGTTAAGTTTTTTAAAGAAACTTTCTTGTTAGAAAGTCTTAAAAAGCAAAGTAGAGCAAAAAGTATTGTCTCCTTATATTTAGATGGTATACCAAGCTTATCTGATTTAATAAATTCAATGTCAGGCAACCTTCTACTGAGGTTATTCATTATATAATTGTTATTCACTCCACCTCCTGAAATAATTACTTTCTTAGCAATAGAGTATGGGAAAACAAATTTTTCATATGAAGAAGCAATAGTTTCTACTGTTGCCATTGAAAGAGTAGCAACTAAATCTTCAAATTTAATTTTTTTATCTTTTGAATATGTATACAGATTTCTTGCATATTCAATCCCAAACTCCTTATTACCAGTTGATTTTGGTGGGGGCATTGAGAAGAATGGATTTCTTAAAAGCTTTCTAAGCAAACCATTATTAATAGTCCCACTAGTAGCAATAGCTCCGTTTTTATCGTAAAAAATTTCTCCATTAGACTTAAATTGTATCACTTTATCAATTAAACAATTTGCAGGACCAGAATCGTACCCAATACAATTAGATAGTTTCGAAGAAACAAGTGTTGAATTAGCTATGCCTCCTAAGTTCTGACAAATAAATGGTCTCTTGATAGAGGGAAACAAATAATAATCAAGAATAGGGGCCAATGGTGCTCCAGCACCCCCCATAGCGATATCTTTCTTCCTGAAATCATAAATTGTTGTTATTCCAGTCCTAGCTGAGACAATGTCAGCCTCAGTAATTTGTATAGAGATAGTTCTACCTGAGTCTTGGGAATGATGAATAGTTTGTCCATGCATACCTATTCCATCTATAGAGCGTTTTGATAAATTATTCTTCGATATGAACTGGTTAATTTTCTTCGCAACAAACTCTCCTAATTTTAGATTTAATAATTCTATATCATAGACCTTGGAATTTGGCCCTGCACTTAGTATTTCATTTCTTAAACCAGAAGGATAATTAAAAGAAAATGCATTTAGTAAAGTAATATCACCCCCCTTGAATTTTACTAAGGAAACATCTAACGAGTCTGCTGAAGTACCAGAGTTAACCCCGATTATCTTAATAGTTTTAGAATTATTCATTTAACAACTCAACTAAACTTATTTTCTTAGCAAGCTTCTTAGCTTCACTAGCATTAATATTCATCTTGCTAATGAATACGGCAGCTCTTATATCCCAATTGCTTTTTTCTAACAATTTAATAGATTTTAAGTCATCTATGTTTAAAATATTAGATAAGTTTCTTATAGATCTGGACCTTAGTTTGTTTGTAGTTGGGGAAATATCTATCATCATATTCTTATATACTTTCTCTAACTTGATCATTGATATAGTTGTAATCATATTCAGGGCAACTTTTGTCATAGTTCCTGATTTTAATCTAGTTGAACCACCAACAAATTCTGGACCAACATTTAAAAAAATATCTAGATTAGACGTATTCTTGGGAACTTTATTGCAAGTTATGAGAATTGTGTTGGCTTTCAATTTTCTAGCAAACTCAACCCCTGACAAAACATAATTTGATTTTCCACTAGCTGATAATCCTATTAACAAATCATTCTTTGAAAAATTTCTCTTAGCCAAATCTGTTGTAGATTCGGTTAGAGAATCTTCTACGCCTTCTTTTGACTTAAAAACAGCATTTTTACCTCCGGCTATAATACCAACTATTCTATCAGGGCTTGTTCCAAAGGTCGGTGGGCATTCCGCAGCCTCAATTATGCCTAAACGACCACTTGTGCCTGCTCCGAGAAAATATATATTTGAACCGGAGGCAAAAGTATCAGTAAATAATTCTATAGCTTTTGATATTTTTTTAGAGTTCTTAGTAAGAATTTCTTTAATATTAAGGTCGTCGTCTATAAAAGAGTCTACAATCTGATTAACATTGTCAGGATTGTTCTTATTTTTAAGACTAATCTTCTCTGTCTCAAGGTTTTTAAAACTATCTTTCATTAAAACTTTCTCTTAATTTTTATTATAACAAAATACATATAATTAATATAAATTTTTGCTTCCAATCTTAATCATTTAGATATAAAATATTATAATCCAATGAATAAAATTAAAACTGCTTTAATAAGTGTTTGGGATAAAACCGATGTAGATGTTCTGGCTAAGAAACTAAACGATATTGGTATCGAGATTGTTTCAAGCGGTGGAACTGCAAAGTTTCTTCGTGACAAAGGTATTTCTGTAAAAGATGTTTCAGAAATAACAAATTTCCCTGAAATGCTAGATGGTAGGGTTAAAACTTTACACCCTAAGATTCATGCAGGATTGTTGGCCATTAGAGGCAATAAAGAGCATGAAGCATCTTTAAAACAAGAATCAATATCTACTATAGACCTAGTAATTGTTAATTTTTATCCTTTTGAATCGGTTATTAAAAAAGATGGCATTAAGTTTCAAGAGGTTATAGAGAATATTGATATAGGCGGTCCCACAATTGTTCGTGCTGCAGCCAAGAACTTTCAGGATGTGACTGTAATTACTAGCCCTTCCGACTATAGCGAAATATATAATCAAATATCTGATGGCGAACTCAAAGTAACTAAAGAAGCTAATTATGGGCTTTGCAAAAAAGCATACTCATACGTCTCTAAATATGACGCGGCTATTTCTAATCATCTTGGCATTCTCAATCTAGATAACTCAAAAAACAAAATCCCAGATACACTAACATTGCACTACAAAAAAGCATACAATTTAAGATATGGTGAAAATCCTCATCAAGAAGGTTCTTTCTTCGTTAACGAAGACATGAAAGAATCTTCAATCGCTAATTCCACTCAACTACAAGGAAAAGAGCTTTCATTGAACAATATTTATGATGCTGACTCTTGCTTGGAAACTGTTAAAGAGTTCAAAGATAATGCATGTGTGATTGTCAAACATAACAATCCTTGTGGTGTTGCTGAGCATCAAAGCTTACTTCAAGCATATGTAGATGCTAGAGATTGTGATCCTATTAGTGCTTTTGGCGGGATAGTTGCTTTTAATAATAAAGTAGAAAGTGATGTTGCGAATGAGATAGTAAGTACTTTTATAGAGGTGCTTGTAGCTCCTTCATATTCAGATGAAGCAATAGAAATCTTGAAAGCTAAACCAAATCTGCGTGTTCTTCAAACACCAGAACTGAAAGAAACAACGGAGAATCTGATGGACATTAAAAAGGTTGTTGGTGGTATTTTGTATCAAGATGCAGACACAACCTCAGACGAGGATTTTGTTGAATATAGCGTCCCAACAAAAAGAAAGCCTAGTGAAGAAGAAATTTCAACTTTATTGCTAGCATGGAAAGTGTGCAAAAATGTTAAATCTAATGCTATTGTTCTTGCCCGCGACAATAAGACCGTTGGTATTGGAGCAGGCCAAATGAACCGAGTTAACTCGGTCCAATTGGCCCAAATTAAATCAAAAGATCATTATGGTTCTCATGATTCTTGTTTAGCATCTGATGCTTTCTTCCCCTTTAGGGATGGTATTGATGAAGCAGCAAAAGCTGGGGTAACAGCAATTGTTCAGCCGGGTGGTTCAATTCGGGATGAAAAGGTAATTGAAGCAGCTAACGAGAATAATATGGCAATGATTTTTGTTGGAGTAAGACACTTTAAGCACTAGTTGTCAATTACAATCTTATTTTCTTTAATTAAAATACCTAAAGCATAATCTAATGATGTTATAGAGACATTGTACTCTATAAGGGATTTATTATACTGTGTCTGAGCTTTAATAAGATCTCTTTGTGCTTCTAGAAGATCTCGCGTTTTTGAAATACCTACTTCAAACCTTGCTTGTTCATTGTATAAGACTTCTTCTTGAAGCAATAAATTCTTTTTCGATGCATCAATTCTCTCAATATTTGACATAACGTCTCTATAAGAGCTTCTTGCCTCAAGATGAATTGAATCTAACAGTCTATCTAATAGTATGAGTTGTTTCTTCTTTTCCTCGTTTGCTACTTCAAACTTACTTTCTGCAATATTATTATTTAAAGGAATCCTTAACTTAAAACCAAGCCCCCATGTTTGATTCTCGAGCGACTCTAAGCTGCTAATTGAATCAGAATATCCGCTATCATATTTAGACGCTATTCTTGGCGAGCCTAATATGGCAGATGAATAGTTAGAGTTCCTAGAGCCTCCTAAGCCAGAATAAGATATCAAACCTTCGATATCTAAATCAGGCAAAAGTTGGTTTGAATAGTATTCAACCAACTGCTTTGAATTAGCAACTTTGATCGACTCTTGTTTGACCTCCGGGCGGTTATTGATAGCTATAGCCTCTATCTCATTTGAGTCTATCTTCTTTAAAACTTTCTTAGAAATATTACTATCGATTGTAATGTCTTGTTCTATTGGAATTCCAATAGATAGTTTTAAAACATCTATAGAGTTTTGATACAAGTTCTCGGCCCTAATGTGTTCGACTTTTCTAAAAGCAACTTCAGACTCTGCTTGAAGTAATGCAACTTTAGGAAGCGTACCTACCTCAACCTCAATTCTATTTTTTTCAACAATGTCTTCAGCTAATTTCAAAGACGATAAAGCAAGTTCTAAATTTTTCTTAGTGTAAACAGTGTTCCAATACTTGGTTTCGGTATCTAGTATTACCAAAGATACAACTCGTTCGAATTCAATTTTAGAAATCTCAGAATTTCCTTTAGCAATCAAAATCTTAATATCGTTAACTTTTACTCCAAAATCTTTTAATAAATTTTGTGTCACTCTAAAAGATAAATCAGAATTCCAAACAGGGCTCATTGCGCTTGTTCCAAGATCTGTTTCACTCTTTTTAAGTCCGAAGTCAAAAAAGTTATAGGATGTTCCTGTTGGAAGATATCCTTCGAAACCAAACTTGTAACTAGTTGTCTTCTCCCCAAGCGTATTATTGCTAACAAAGGCTGAAGTCGACGGAGTTGTGGAGTCCAAATAACTGACTTCAGAAACAAAAGAAATATCATATATGCCTTTAGATTCTTTTATTAAACTCCTACTAGACTGCAGCTGGGCTTCTTGTAATAAAATCCTTTTATCATTCTTTAAGGCGAGCTGTATAGAACTATCTAATGTTATAGATGTAGCTGTTAATGTCAGTAGAAAAGTAAAAAATAAAACTTTTTTTATCATTACATATAATTTAGCAGATTATAAAAAAAAAGGGAGCCCTAATTTAGGACTCCCCCAAGATTTTCTTCAACTAATACTACTTAGTAGCAGCAGGAGCTTTAAAGAAATCATCAATAAAAATTAACAATCTACTTTGGAAAGCCCAAATAGTTGATTCAGTATCCATTGCTGATTTAACAGCGTTTTGACCTGCAGTTGTTTCGGAATAAGCTGCAGCAATTAATAGGTCATTAAGACCGTCTCCAACATCGATAATAGAAGCGATGAATGATAACTCAACACCATCTACTAAGTTTGTTGAATAAGTAGCTTCATACTCAGTACCATAGTAAGAAGAAGCTGTTCCTGCAACACCGTCAGAAGCACCAAGGTTTGCACCAAAGTCTACACCAACGCCTTCAGGTTGTGTTTCTTCTAACCAAGCCATAAGTACAGCTAAGTTAAGGTTGTCGCCACCACCAACTGCAATGTCAGCATCAGCTTTTAAATATTTAGCATTCATGATACTTCCTGATCTCTGATAAAGAGAAGGAAGAACGTGTTTGAATAATAAATTATCTAACTGATAAGCTCCATTACCTCTAATGATGTTACCTTCGTAGTCGTTACTACTTGATGTTGTATTACTATGATCACCTTGAGAATAACCAGCTTCAAGAGACAGTTTATCTACACCAGCGTTCAATAACTCTAATCTTGCAGCAGCAACATATTGATTGTTTACTGTGAAATAATCAGGGTTGTTGTCTGCTTTAAGCTCACCATAACCACCAGCAATTTCTGAAATGAATCTATAATCAGCAGTTTTATACTCAACATAGAAATCATACAATTGGAAAGTCATGTCCCAGTTTACACGAGTACCAGCAGATTGACCGTCAAGATCAACACGCATGTTGTTTTGCTCGATGTAAGGGAAGAAGTAAGCTCCAGTAGTGAATCCACCATTATTTAAAATAAGGGCAGCAGCTAAATAGTCAACTGTTTGACCGTTTCCTTCGAAAAGACCAACATCATTTGACGTAGCATCAGTACCAGAATCTCCACCACCACTAATATAGTCAGAAACAAGAACAACTGTAAGACTACCCATACTAGTTGCAAATCCTTTTAACCATAATAAACGGTCGATGTTGAAACCAAGATCAGAATATGGATCGTGGCCTCCATTTGCGTAAATTCCCATTCCAAAATCGAATGGTTGTCTACCTATTCTTACGAATCCTCTGTCGCCTAAATTAATGTCAGCGTGCATAAATTTAACAGTGAAAGAACCGTAGTCCGTTGCAACTGCATCATTTCCATGAAGCAGAGCACCATTAAATCTATCAGTGGATCTAACGTCATCCATAACTGCACCACCACTTTCTGATCCGTCTGAATCTTCACCAAACAAACCGTCAGTAGCACCACCAGCTATTGCGTTACTAAGAACATCGATAGAAGCTCTAATTGTAACAGCATCACTTAACACAAGCTGTGGAGTTAAACGAAGAGTCATATCGGCGAAATTAATATTCTCACCAGTAGAATCTCTGTTAGCACCACTAATGTTGTGAAGTACACCAGGTGTTAGCAAGTTATGATATGTAGCATTCTGGATGGATCTCCATCTAAAACGCATAAAACTTGGGAATCCGCCAAGACTTAATTCAACCGCAAAAGACGGTATAGCTAAACCTAAAGCGAAGACCAAAGCAAGTACATATTTCATAATACGCATAATTACTTTACCTCCTATGTAAAGATGTATCCAAGTTAACATATTTTTAGCACATAAGTCAATGTTTTTCTTTGCTTTTTTAGGGGCTAAAGTGAGATTTTAAGAGATTTTATTCTTTAATCTCTAAAGCTAATTTATTTATACTATTATCTCTTATATTTTGAGGAATTTCTATAGTAATGAGAATCTCCTAAATATCAAATATTTTACCTGGGTTCATAATATTTTTAGGATCAATAGACTTTTTAATCAATTTCATAAGATTTATTGAACTTGAATGCTCGTTCAACAAATATTCTTTCTTATTTAAGCCAATTCCATGCTCTCCAGTAATAGTTCCGCCTAATTCCAATGCTTTTTCGACTAATTTATCACTAAATTCCCTAATTATACGAAAATCATCTTTGTTCTCTTGATCGTAAAGTACTGTTACATGGAAATTCCCGTCCCCAACATGCCCTATTATCGGAGCCTTCAAATTACAGTTTCGTATCTCATCCTCTGCAAATTCAATACATTCTGCCAACTTTGTTATTGGAACGCAGGCATCCGTAGCATAGACACGGGCATTTGGCTTCAAGGCTTTTACCGACCAATAAACATCATGTCTTGCTTTCCATAATCTGTTTCTTTCTTCAAAATCCTTAGACCATTTAAAGCTAAATCCATTATTAGATTCTGAAATCTCTTTAGATACCTCAATTGACTCAATGTTCGCATTCTCGCTTCCATGAAACTCGAAAAATAAAGTTGGTTTGATTTGGAGACCGTCTAGTTTCGAAAAATTAATGCTTATTTCCATTTGATCAGCATTAAGCAGCTCTATTCTGGCAACTGGGATTCCATATTGAATTATCTCTTTTACAGAGTTTATTGCATCTTTTACGTTGTTAAAATGACATATACCACTAATTATACTTTCTGGGATAGGATTTAATTTTAACTGTATCTCTGTAATAACTCCCAAGGTACCTTCTGAGCCAATAAATAATCCAGTTAAATTATAACCTGCAGAAGTTTTCTTAGCTCTTCCTCCTGTTTTAATTATTTGTCCGTCTGGCAAAACAATCGTAAATCCTAAAACATTTGTTCTCATAGTTCCGTATCTTACTGCCATAGTTCCCGAGGCAGAAGTTGAACACATGCCACCAATTGATGCGTCAGCTCCAGGATCAATGGGGAAGAATACTCCTTGATCTTTTAAATTATTATTTAATTGAATTCTTGTAACTGCAGCCTCAACTCTACAATCAAAATCATCTTTATTCACTTCCAATATTTTATTCAAATTCTCAAGACTTAGAGAAATACCCTCAGCATTTCCTACAACTTGTCCTTCTAAAGAAGTTCCAGCACCAAAAGGAACTATAGGGATACTATGCTTATTGCATAATTTTATAATTTCTGCCACCTCTTCAGTGCTATTCGGAAATGCAACTCCAAAAGACAGTATGGGATCAAAAATATCTTCGCCTTTAGCGTAGTTTGATCTAACAGATTCTGATAGGGAGAACCTATCAGACAAAATCAAATGAATTTCATCTAGGAAATCTTTATTCATAGATAAATATTATATACAGTCAGAATAAACTTCTTAACTATTCTTTTACTGGCTCTTCTTCTCCGCCCATCCATGAAGGTCTATCGTCCCAAGTTTTACTAACCCAAGAACATGATTGAACAGATGAAAGTAAAAAAATAGATAAAATAAAAACTTTAAAAAACTTCATAAGCTTCTCCTAATTGATAGAATATACTAATAGAGTATAAAGGTTTTTTTGTAGAAAAACTTAAAATCTTCAAAGTATTCTTAATCTCAGTTAAGGTTTTATTAAGAATTTATATATAGAGTTTCTAGCAATAAACCTTTAAATAAAATCTGAAATAGAAACCAACATTAATGTGCCAGCCTCTTTGAAGTAAAGCTTGCCATCGAACCTTTCTTTTAGATCTTCCCACATAACCTTATTGTCAATTACGTATAGAACGTTTTCATCTAGTAGTCCTGTCTCAAATATATTGCTTAAACGTTCTTTCTCATGTTCCAATTTCTTTCTGTTAACTCTAGCGAAATAGCCTGAATTAATCTTTATCCCGTTCTTTGCAGCAAAATAGCACAACCTAAATAAGTCTTCATTCTTTGGTATTTCACCGGGATAAACAATATTTATCTCTTTATATTTCTTTGAAATACCAGTCCAAAGAATACTATTGTAGCCAATATCTAGACTAGATTTATCATATTCAACTTTCTTCGCAAATCTATCTCTAATCATCTCATAGCTTCTCACGCTATCTAACAAATGTAGAGAGATTGCAAACAAGAATATGCAGATGGAAACTTTTCTAGGATAGGACCTAGTAATCAAAACAAACAATAAGCAAAAAATTAAATAATAATTAATCCAAAAAAACCTGCCTGAGGCCCTGAATATAGATAATTTAGAATACAATTCTGAATTGATATCAATAACAAATGAAGAGCTACCAAAGCCAATATGATTACTTACGGAAATTAACAAAAGAAGAAACGACATCAAAGATAAAATAAAAACCTTCTTCTTATTTCTTTTAATAATCTCTACCAAGGCTACTATTTTGACTAAAGCGAAGGGCAAAAGAACTAATGCGCCTATCCCTAAATAATTAAAACCTTCATAGTCAGCATAGAATTTGCTCAATTCTCTGCTTTCTAAAGCTGGTATCAGAATGGACCAATCTGAATAGGGAACACCAAGACCACTAGGATTAATAATTGAATTTAAATTCATCGAATAATAACCAAAACCACCAATTAGACCCAATGAATCATGGGCGAAATAACCGAAAAGTGCCATAAAAGAAAAAATTCCAAGATAAAGATATATTATTTTAAGACTATCAAGTTTGAGCTTTACTTTGTTTTTTAAAAGTAAGTCAAAATTAAACAGGATAAAAGAAAACATAAATAAATACCCGTGCACTAATAAGGCTATTAGTAAATTAAGAAACCAAATTTTGTATGAAAAGTCTTTTCTTAAGAGTAAGTAAATTGCAAAAAGAAGAATCCACTGAGCTAACAGTCCTATGTGAGGAATATAAACCCTGTGGAGAAAAATAGGCGATACTACAAACAATATGGTCATCAAAAAAACTAAGATTTTATCAGTTGAGAAAGACCCTAAAATTTTCTTAGAGAAATAAGATTGCATTATAAATGATAGATAAATCCAAAGGCCAAAGTACTGGAAATCTGAGGGAATGATGGCAGAAAAAGGTTTGAGAATAATTCCTAATAATGGAATTGACCCTGAGAAAATTATATTAGAGCCTTCCGCAAAACCATAATTAGAATTTTGAAATAGTGGGAACTGAAAAAGAGCAGTATCTTTAAAGAAAACCCAGCCAAGCCAAGTAAATCCAATATCTGCAATGCCACTAAACTGCAATATCCACTGAACATTAAAAGGGTTGATAATATTTAATGGAAGCAGGAAAAGAAAAGCAGCAGAGCCAATTAAAATTGAGTCAAAATTTAAACGGAAAAAAATCAAAACAAACCTATTCATTTTTTAATTACACTAAAATTAGTATAGTTTAAAAGAGAAGAGGGGCAAGAAGTACTTGGGCTTAAATATCAAATATAAAATTAAAGAATTTAGAATTTTAACTGGGCTTGAATTCTAAAAGTTCTTGTTTGCTTGTCATCAGCACCTGCTGTGGCTTGTTCTTCATTTATATAACCGTAATCTGCATTAATCTTTAAGTTGTGGCCAACGAAATACTTAGAAATTTGATATGTATACTCATAGGTCTTATCGTTTTGTTGGTCCGAACTATCTCTCATACCATATCTATAACCGGCGACCCAACCATTTTTAATATGATAATTGCTCTGAACTCTAACCCACTCTAAAGTCTCACTACCGTTACCCAAGATTGATTCATCACCAGTTAAAGTTGTATATTCAAATTCTCCTGATAAACCTTTATATTTGAATCCAGCATCATAGGTTGTTGATGTAACATCTAGATAAGTAACTCCAGTAAGTTGTGTCTTGCCATTTTTGCTATATGCAGTCGCAATATCCTCTAACCTATCGTCTAATTTGCCTTTAAGATCTAGAGCGCTGGTTCCATCCTCTTCTTTAAAAGCTGTACCAGTATAATTAACATTAAGATCATTCCACCAAAGCTGTGAGGCACCTATTCTTAACTTAATCTTATCCGTCTTTTTTAGATCCGCTTGTCCATATTCCAGATAACCAAAAGGTGTCAATTCAACTCTTGTTACATAAATCTTATCCCACACATCTGCTTGGCTTGTCCCTCTGGCATTATTACCACCAAGACCAGCGCCTAAGAAACCTATAGCTTTAAATTTCTTATTAGGCACAAAAGCTTCTAGTTTAATTCCGTGGTCTCTCTCAAATGTCAATTGCTTAGAGGATCTATCTACAAAAGTTAAATTACTTGATGATGTTTGTGCCTCTAAAGTATGTGGGACCTTAATTTGACCAACTGTAAGCTTCAGAACATCCCCTGCTTTGTACCCAAAATATGCCTCTTCAATTCCAAGACCATCGGCTCCAACACAGTCCGAACCATTCTTATCTGAGCAAATTACATATTTATAAAAAATGTTTGGGCTATATGCATAACCAGAAAAGCCTAACTGCAATCTTCTAGTCTGAAAATCATGGCTTGTACCTTCGGAACCATCGGCACTAGGTGATCCTCTTTTCTCCTGGTTCTTTTTAGCTGAATCAAACCTAAACTGCATTCTTCCACCAATATTTAGTTTAAAAGCATCGCCACCTTTAAACTCTAAACCTTTACCGGCCTTATATTTTATTTGAATATCTTTGGACTCTGTAGTTAGATCTGATTTGAGAGTGCTAAAGGTATCTTCAACAAGGGGTTCTTGAGTCGTATAAGTGCTTGCGTCTTCTTTGGTAAGTGCTGTGTGTTGAAATACTAAAAAAAACAAAAAGAAAATTGACAGTTTCTTGATTGTCATTTCTAAAATCTCCTAAAAAAATTAATAACCATTTGATTTGATCCATTGAACAAGAAATATAGCGCAAATAGATATTCCAAGGCCTAAAATTATTTTACCAAAATCCTTCGCAACAATAGGGAATATATATTTAAATTTATAATCGCTTCTCATAGTCGAAATCGCAAGCTCTCTACCAGTCAAAAGGCCAACAAAAACCCATGTGGTAGACATTGGCAGATTATTCAACTCTTTAAAAAAGTAAAGAATTGTTGCATAAATCAAATCTATTATTGTTGTTGATCTTAAATACCTAGCACCAGTCTTAGTCAAAATTATTTTCTGAATTCTTCCGCCTTCAGTTCTAAATATTATTCCAAGAATTGATACACCAACAATTAATACGCAAAGCAACAACTCAAAAGATAATTGTCTAGGTAAATAAACTGCAATATTTGCCATATCATGCTGCAACCATGCCATCCAAAGATAACAACTGGAAACCCACTGTGCTACTCTCCAATAGATTACGTTCTTAGGCTTAACTCTATCGTTTTTCTCGTCTATATAGGAACTAATCCCAATCCATAAGACATAAGCTGTAACAGCTGCAACGCCATAACCCATTGCAGATTTAACTATAATTTTCTCTAAAACAATTCCTGATGCAAAAACAGAAAACACAAGAAGGGTTGTAGAAACAGGTATGCCAAATCTAGTCAAAACAAGAAGGATGGCTGGTGTCATAACGTGATACCATTGAGGTTCTATGTAGTCTATTCGGCCCAGCCTACCATAAGCTATATCACCACCAGTTGTATACCAACAATAAATGACAATAGAAGAAAAGATTGTTGCTCCAAATAAGAATTTCCATTTCCAATTAATCTTTTCATTTGCTGCAATGAAAGTTCCCAAAGTCTGAATTGAGTCATTTCCAATTACAGAATAACTAGCAAGAATGAAACCAAGAACCGCCCATAGGCTTAGGTCAAAAACCTGATCCATTTTGAGCACCCAAATATATTGTTTGTTTAATTTTTAAAAGACGAAAAAAAGAAAAATTTTTTACTTTTTTCATTTACGCAAAGAAGTATTCCTCGAAAAAAATAAATTGCAAGTTAATTTAAAAAGATTTTTTATTAGTCTCAATGAAGGGTCTTTATTGAAGCTTTTTCCGCAGACTTATAAATTTCCATAACTTCAGGCAATAGTTTTTTTATTTCATCTATCCTTTTTTGAGTTGGAGGGTGTGTGCTCAGCCAAGCAGGTGGTCTCTTCTTATCCTTGTTCTTTTCGTACATAATTTCCCAAAACTTAACGGCCTCTTCTGGGTTATAACCTGCTCTAGCCATATAAATCAAACCTATCTCATCAGCTTCATGTTCGTGAGCTCTACTAAAAGGCAGTATCACTCCAACTAAAAGGGTTGGGATATATGCTTGGAACACTGCGTATTGAACTGCAGGATCTTTATCTCTCATTGCAATTTGCAAAGCTACAGAGCCAATTTGCGCTAGAATACCGAGACTAATTCTCTCTCCACCATGTCTAGCGGTAGCATGAGCAATTTCATGCCCCATAACTGCAGCTATCTGCGCTTCATTCTCCATTATATCCAAGATTCCTTCATAAAAAGCTATCTTGCCGCCTGGAAGACACCAAGCATTTATAAGATCTGAATCTAGCACGGTGAACTCCCATTGATAATTTTTTCCAGTCACTGGAGCAATTCTAAGCCCCACTCTTTCTACGGCATCTATGTAAACTTTATTTGTAGACTTTTTCCCTTCCTTAATAGCCTGCGAATATGCAGTAGCACCTAGCCTTAACTCCTGATACTCCGAAAGTAAAATAAGTTGACTCCTACCAGTAATGGGAGCAGTTGTACAAGAAATTAATATGCAAACAAAAGAAAAGACTAT
>Ga0209252_1000199_pt1 | contig 48923 bp, 42 predicted proteins | sample SaaInlV_135m_DNA_3_FD_184673 | JGI IMG/M metagenome (GOLD analysis project Ga0209252, IMG submission 184673) | Marine microbial communities from expanding oxygen minimum zones in the Saanich Inlet - Saanich Inlet SI074_LV_100m_DNA (SPAdes) (version 2) | ecosystem: Environmental > Aquatic >... | reverse complement strand
AATATGTGAAATCCAACTCCATCCCTTTTGTCCATGCCCGAGATAGATTGGCCATAGAATAGGTGGTAATACCATCAATCATGGCATCATATTTAAATTCGATCATATCTTTAATTTGATTATAAAATAGGTTGACTCGTGCATGGTATTTCTGCGTATGCCATCTTTCAATATCAAGATGGACCGTGTGAGATGTTTCCGGTCGCAGAGATTCATTACCTTTAACATTATAGCCCACGGTAATATTGCTATGGGTATAATATAATTCTTTAAACGATGGCGACCTAAATCCCTGTCCATACGATAGTCGAATCCGTGAAATCATTTCCGGTTTAAACATGATGGATATTTTGGGAGAGGCATGACTGCCATAGATGGAATGCTGATCATACCGAATACCGCTTAATAATGTCCATTTGTCGTTAAAAGAAAATTCATCCTGGATGAATGAACTGATCATTTTTGAATTACGGTGATTTCCCAAAACTTTGTTGGACACTATTTTTTCATTGTTGTATTCAAAACCGCCATTAATACCATGGCGATTCAATCCTTTTTCAAAATGGAATCCGATAAGTGATAAATCATCCGTTGTTTTTGTGGCCTCTTTTAAATTTCCCGATTTCCTCACGACCCAATCATATTTATGGTCGTAAGTAGTATAATCAAAAAATGATTTTAGTTGAGCACTAAAAATATTTTGATGGAGATATTCAATCCGCCCGGAATACCGTTTATTCAAGGATCTCTCCGTGAAAACATGACTCGTAATTAGGTTTTGTTCTTCCGTCAGATAATGACTTTCAAACCGCAGTTGACTGTCTTTGGATAATTGATGCCTTACTCTAAAATCAAAATTGGTTTTTTCATAATCTGACCCCTCTTCATAAATGGTTTTTGGGTCTAGGTCATAACCACCAAAATGACGATAGCTTCCCCCAAGGGACCATTGCCAAGGTCCTTGATGGTGGCTCAAATTGAGTGTTTGGTTTACTCGACCAAAGGCACCGAGACTTCCATCCGATTGTAATGACCAGTTTTTGTCCGGGTTTTGGGTAAGAATATTAATGACGCCACCCATGGCTTCACTACCATACAGTGCCGAAGTCGCTCCTTTTACAATTTCTATCCGATCAATTTGTTCTATGGGGATTTGAGCAATATCCAATTGACCATTCACACGGCCGATCATTTTCATCCCATCAACCATAATCAGGATATGTTCTGTATCGAAGCCCATTAGATTCACACCTGTTCCGAATTGGTTTTCCTCAACATTAATCCCAGTTGTTTCTTCAATCAATTGGGAAATATCTGCCGCTCCTGTCTCTCGTAAACGATCGCCCTTAATAACTTGTGTCGTCACTGGTACATCACTCAAGTACCGTTCAGTACGAGTTCCTGTAGTTACAATGGCATCCATCTGAATTAAATTTGGTTTCAGTTCAATCTTTATGAATGATGTTGAAGGAATTTCAATTTTAAGGGTCTGGGGCTCGTAACCAATATGAGAAACAGTTAATTTTATTTCGCCGATAGTTAATCCCGAGAGTTTAAATTTTCCCTTTTTATCTGACGTGGTACCGATTCCCTGACTTTCAATAAAGATATTAACTTCTGACAGAGGTAACCCGGATTTGATATCATGGATAAGCCCTGTAATTGATTCACCCTTTTCTCCGAACAGAAAAGAGGCCAAAACCAAAAAGGCTAAAAAGAATTTCTTCATTATCTTAATTGGTGTACAAACAAACTATTTTAAGTTTCAGGATGTACCGTAATTCCCAATAAAGGTAGTAATGAATTCTTCCATCGTTTCCCGAGACATTGGCTTTTTACCATGACCAAGAAAGAATAATCCGTGGAATAATCCACCAATAGCCCGCATCATAATGTCAGACTGCATTTGCGGAAATTCGCCTTTGCCCATACCTTCTTCCAATAGTCCTTGAAATACGCCATACATTCTAGTTTGGTATCCTTTCCAGGCCGGTTTCCCCTCAAGCAAAGTGCCGGGCATCTGTTGGGGGGCGGTAAATAAGAATTCGAATAAAACCTGGTTTTCAGTAACTAGTCCGCCAATTATATTCAAAGCATTTATAAATGACTCTTTGGGATGGCCATGATCTTCGATCGCAGGTTCAATAGATTCCCAAATCATTTTCCAGCCACGATCTAATAGTTCAATAAATATTTCTTCTTTAGAACTAAAGTAATAATAAAGTGTCGCTTTACCAAAACCCGCTTCTTTGGCTATCTCGTCCATGGTGGCGCCTTCGACACCCTTTGATTTAAAAACAGTTAGGGCACCTTCAAGGATTTGTTCTTTTCGGAATTCTCGCTCTTTAGCTTGTCTTTCAGATATCATATTACCAACTTAGTATTTTACGTTTCGAATGAGGGGTCGAAAATTAAAACGAAGTGGTTTGTTGACCTATTTTATTTTTATATTATTTATTCAGGGATTCTTTAAGGATAATCCATGCCATTATATAAAATGATATATACATCAATATTCCGGACACCATTGTGAGATAAACAAAACCATGGTGAATATACCGTATAGCAAAAAAAGATCCGAATGTCACCAAAGTTGAGACCAATGGTTCAATCATAAGAATCATTTTCCACTTTGGGGGTAAACTTTCTGTGAAAAACATTAAAATACCCATAACAAGAAATATGATGGAAAATGCAGTAATATGGGTATGAGAAGTCAACAGTAGCGCTTCAAAAGATTTTGGATATTGTTCAGGAATTTCAAAATCGGATGTAATCGTATCCCCGCCGTAAAAAGTTTGAGTGCCCGATAAAGTATAATCCGTATTATAACCCACATAGATTAATCCAATAGATACACCAACGGTGAGGACGAGAATAAACACTGTAATGAGAAGCTTCAACTCTCTTGGAAATAATCTAATAGTTTTTAGCTCAGTCATAATTGAGATTTAATTAGGGGGAAAAGCAAACTCAGTTTCATCACCCCTTTTGTCATGCTGTAAACTGATATGGTTGCGCCGGAAATTCCATCAACTTCATCACCCACAACATAATCAGAAATTTCAGAACGACCAACAAATTGGTTATTCCACTTTTTATTGGCAATCTCTCCACCGTAAGGTTCCCTATATTTAATCACTTGGGAATTTAATATTTTTCCACTCGTATCATAAATCACTAAAAAAGTGATGGGCATGGCCTTCCCTTTTACATTGTCTAATAAACCATAGGCCACCACACTATCCGCTTTCCGGATTGACCACACATAAATAAAATCATTAAAAAAGCGTTGGTGTACTTTTTTCTCAACAGCCAATTTATTTATTTTTTCCAATACCAGTTTTTGCATGGAAAATGATACGGAATCGCCAAACTTGTTCCGAATGACTTTTTCCACATCACCCTTGATTCCTGCTTGAACTTGCGACCCGAGTAAAAACAAAAATCCACAACTCAAAAAGATGCTGCGGAAATTAGAGAATCTCCGGCGATTGAATAAAATACCGCCGGAGATTTTTTGGATAACACGCTTCGAAAATTGATTAGAAATTATATCCCACACCTAGGTTTAAGAGTGTCACTTTATCCGCTGCTTTATCCGTATATGTTTTGGTACCATAATCCAGTTTAAAAACAATTTGGTTGATTGGTTTATAGGTCAATCCCAACATCATTTTACTGTAATGTTTTTTATCTTCGGATTCATGTCCCACGCCGGGATTGATATCTGTGACTCGAATCCATGGGTAGAGTTTTCCATCCAGATTCAGCATTTTACTAATATCATATCCGAGGTCAAAATAGTACCCGGTAGATGATTTTGCACTGTGATCGCTGTAACTGATATTCCCCCACTCTGCCACAACCATGAAACCATTGGCATCATACTTTGCATGAGCTTCCATCAATGAAACACCAATCGGTTTTTCACCTTCATCTGATTTGAGCGCTTGGGTCGTGGAAAATGATCCGCCCACTCGAAATCCGGGCATGCCCGTATAGGCAATCCGGCCATTGTATAGCAACTCTTGCACATTAGCTTTATATCCTTTTTGACGGCCACCACGAATACCTTGACTCCACTTAGATGCAATACCATCACCATTCAGGCCTTCGTGAATTACGGCCTTCCATGAGAAGCCATTGGATTGTCCATATACTGCTATCCCGTTTCCAAACCAGGTGGTTGGAATAATATATTTTGAATATTCCGGGCGCTCCACAGAAAAAAACAACGGTGGTTCATGAAAATCATTCATCAACCCCACTGACGGTAAAATCACACCCGCTTGAAACCCTATTTTATCCGAATGATAATTAATAAATGCCTGTTCCAATTCCAATTCACCATTACCGTCTTTTACATAATTATGCTCCAGTTCAACCTCAGATTTAAAAGACCATTTTTCTGTCCAGTTGTACCCATAATATATAATAAAGCGATGAAAATCCATTTTCTTAGCTGCGTCACCATCACCTATTTTTGATGAATTATAATGCATTTCACCATAACCACCGATAGAATACCCCGGTTCAAAAAAATTATCCTGGGCCATACTTATATTGGCTAACATCCCGAAGAGACCAATTCCCCTTATCACTTGTTTTAACATTTATCCCCCTAATCTAAATTTGTTTTAACTATATTGAGACTGATTCTCATTAGCAAATATACGGGTAGCAATCACATAATTGCAAATATTTTTTTATCTTATTTTATTTAAAAGAAAATCCTTGTTAGAAAATTCCGTTACCTGTATTATAGACCGACCAGTCGGTTTATTTATGAATCAAGAGAAACAAGATTTACGCAAAGATCAAATTTTAGATGCTGCCCTCTCCGTCTTAATAAAGAATGGATATGACAGATCGCGAATGGATGATGTGGTTCAGCAATCCCAATTAAGTAAGGGCGCCATTTATTGGTACTACAAATCCAAAAAGGATATGTATTTGGATTTGGTTAATTTTTGGGTCTTTAGATATAGCGTAACCATAAACCATTTAGTTGAAAATGATCAGTCTGCTCCCGATCAATTGAAGAGTTTGTTTAATTATTTTATTGATCAATATGAATCCGACCCTGATCCTTTCTTCGCGTTGACTGAGTTTTGGTCCATGGCCCAAAAAGATGATGAATTCAGGGAAAAACTTCAAATAGTCTATTCTCAATTTCTTGAAGTCTTTGAAAAAATCATAAAAAAAGGTGTTAATAATGGTGATTTTAAAAAATTAGATATCCGAATCACAGCCATGTCCATCATGCTCAATGTAGAATCTATAAACTGGTTCACACTTTTTGAACCCCACGGCGTGAGCGCACGAGAGTACATCCAGACCATCAGTGAATTTATATTGTCTGGTCTTTTGAAAAAGAAATGAGGTAATTGTTATGACCGAATCAACGACACAACTAAACACAGGTGGCCAATTTCTGGTTGAGTCCATCACAAAAACACAAGTGTATTCACGAGAAGACTTCACTGAAGAACACCACGAAATTTATAATATGGTTATGGAATTTGACCGTGATCGTATCCTCTCCCAAAAAGAAGAGATTGAAAAATATAATCCTAACTTAGTAAAGTCACTTATAAAAGAAATGGGCGATCTTGGACTCCTAGGCGTTGATGCACCTGAAGAATACGGCGGCATGGATCTTGATAAAGTAACTACTGCAATTGTTTCAGAAGCTTTGGTTCAATGCCCCTCCTTTTCTGTTTCGTGGGCGGTTCAAACCGGTATCGGCGCTCTTCCAATTATCTGGTTTGGAACAAAAGAACAAAAGGAAAAATATTTACCAGGTATTGTCTCCGGGGATCTTTTATGTGCATATGGTCTTACAGAACCAACAAACGGCTCCGATGCAGTATCTGCAAAAACAAATGCTATATTATCCGATGACGGAAAGCACTATATTTTAAACGGTGAAAAGATATTTATCACAAACGGCGGATGGGCCGATGTTTATACAGTTTTCGCTCAAGTTGATGGGGATAAATTCAGCGCATTCCTCGTTGATAAGGATACAGAAGGATTTTCGTTCGGTGCAGAAGAAAAAAAACTGGGAATGAAAGGATCATCCACAACTCCTCTCATTTTTCAAAACGCCAAAGTACCGGTCGAAAACCTTTTATATAAAGTAGGGAAAGGCGCCACTATTGCCTTTAATGTATTAAATATAGGACGATTCAAATTAGGCGCATCCAGTGTAGGAGGGGCAAAACTAGTTATTAATGGTTCGTCTCAATATGCCCAGGAACGACGGGCTTTTGGCCAGTCAATTTCTAATTTTGATGCTATAATTAAAAAAATTGCCAACATGACGGTACGCACTTTTGCCGCGGACAGTATGACCTACCGGACTATTGGATTACTCCAAAATGAAATTGACCAATTGGATAAATCCAGTCCTGATTATCATATCCAACTTGGGGAAGCGATGGAAGAATTTGCTATCGAAACGTCCATGGTAAAAGTTTATGGTAGCGACACAAGTCATTATGTGATTGATGAAGGTCTGCAAATCTTCGGTGGATACGGATTTTTGGAAGAATATCCACTGGCTGGGGCCTACCGGGATGATCGAATAAATCAAATCTGGGAAGGAACCAACGAGATTAATCGTCAAATCATTGCTGGGTTTATGATGAAAAAAGCATTAATGGAAGAATTACCCGTCCGCGATGCCATTAGAGATATTTCTGACTATATGTCCAATGGACAACTGAAGTTTGACGACAATACATTAGCTGAAGAATGCCAATCTATTGAAACAGCAAAACGATTGGCACTTTACCTCTTTAACGAAGCTTTATGTGAATATGGGCAGGATTTAAAACATGAGCAGCAGTTGACGGAGATTTTCGCTGATATTTTCACCGATATATTCACGGCTGAAAGTACTGTAGTTCGCGCCCGTAAAATTATGGCGAGTGATTCTCCTGAATCCACAGTAAGTGATATTGCCAAAGTATTCACTGCCGAAATGGGAAGCAGAATTATGGGAAATGTTCACAATGCAATCGGGGCCATCCACGATGGAGATCCGTCACCATTAGTTGATCAGAAGATTTCTGAATTTGAAAATCGCATGCGATTAAAAACGAATGTCATTGGACTTAAACGTAATATCGCAAAGCATATTTATGATAAAAATGGATATCCATACTAGGAGATTATGATGGGAAATAAAGCAGTAATAATTGATGCAACTCGTTCACCAATTGGTGTTAAAAATGGCGAGTTAGTTGGCATTCGTCCAGATGATTTGGCGGCACAGGTTGTTAAAGGACTTATGGATCGCAATCAAAAAGTAAGACCAAATCAGGTAGAAGACTTAGTTATGGGATGTGCCTTTCCAGAAGGCCCCCAAGGCATGCTCATAGGCCGCTCTGTGGCTACACTGGCGGGATTGCCAAATACTGTTCCGGGAAAAGTGGTTAATCGTTTTTGCGGTTCTGCCATGGATGCCCTCCACCAAGTGAGCACTGCCATTGAAAGTGGTGATATTGAAGTAGGAATTGCTGCGGGGGTGGAAGATATGTTCTCTATTCCAGGTGGCGGTTTCGCCCCGGATTTTCATCCCGAATTGGCGGAACAAGAATATTATATTGGTATGGGCGAAACTGCAGAAAACCTGGCCAACGATGGAAATATCTCCAGAGATGCCCAGGAAGATTTTGCTATTCAATCCCACGAAAAAGCATTAGCTGCATGGGAGGCTGGTCACTATGATAATGAAGTTATACCTATCGACGTCTACGGCGAAGCAACTGTAGCAAAAGATGAAGGGCCGCGAAAGCCTAACGTCGAAAAAATCAAAAGTTTAAATCCTGCCTTTGTAGAAGGCGGCTCTGTTACGGCAGCCACAAGCAGTCCTTTTTCATTGGGTGCCGCAGCTTTACTGGTCACCAGCGAATCCTTTGCCAAGGAAAATGGATTAACAATTCGAGCAGAAATAGTTAGCCGCGCTGTAGCTGGAGTTGATTGGACAAGGATGGGTATGGGCCCGATTCCCGCAACAAATAAAGCGTTAGAAAAAGCCGGCCTCACCATGAATGACATTGAGGTGATTGAACTAAATGAAGCATTTGCTGCACAATCTCTTTATGTGATTCAAGAAGGCGGTTGGGACGCAGATAAAATAAACCTTAACGGCGGTGCAATCGCACTTGGACATCCATTGGGGTGCTCCGGCGCGCGCATAATCGGTACGCTTATCAATGTAATGGAACAGAATGACAAACATATTGGTCTAGCCACAATGTGCATCGGTACTGGCCAGGGAATAGCCACTATCATAAAACGGTAACCCATATTGAATAAAATATTGAAAGATCCCATGAGTGGTCTGACCCATGTGGTTGGAGCAATCCTCTCTGTCATTGGACTCACCCTGTTAATTCTAGAGGCAGTCGACCCCTTTGACCCCTGGAAGGTTATAACCTTTTCCATATTCGGGTCTGGGCTTTTCCTCCTTTATACCGCCAGTACCTTATACCATTGGATTCCCGTTTCAGGGCGGGCGGAATCGATCTTAAAACGGTTTGACCATATGATGATCTATGTCTTGATTGCCTCCACATATACACCCATTTGCCTAGTTCCATTGCGAGGACCATGGGGTTGGAGTTTGTTTGGTATTATTTGGGGATTGGCTCTGTTTGGAATATTATGGAAATTATTCCAGTTCAAATTCCCAGAATGGTTTTCCACTTTCTATTATATTTTTATGGGTTGGATTTCCTTGATTGCAATTTGGCCCTTAATTTTAACCCTTCAAACCGGTGCATTGATTTGGCTACTTGCCGGAGGATTATTTTATTCCGGAGGTGTTATCTTTTATTCTTTAGATCGACAAGAATCTCCAAGACGGGGATTTGGTTATCACGAAATTTGGCATTTGTTTGTTCTTGCAGGCAGCGCCAGCCACTTTTGGGTCATGTATCGTTACATCACCCAATTTAATTAAACAGGATTTTGAGGATATTATGAGTCAAAAATTTGAAAAAGTCGCAGTGCTAGGCGCCGGAGTTATGGGTGCGCAAATTGCGGGACATTTTACCAATGCCGGCATCCCTGCCCTTCTCTTTGATATTAACCAAGAATTGGCACAAAAAGGTGTCGATGGCCTTACAAAACTGAAACCGGCTCCATTGTATAAACCTAAAAATGCAGAATTGGTGACCGCCTGCAATTATGATGATCATGTAGAAAGGCTCAGCGAAGTAGATCTTGTGATAGAAGCGGTTGCGGAGCGGATCGATATTAAACATGCGGTGTATAATAATATTGTACCCCATTTGAAAGATTCGGTCATTCTCACGTCCAATACTTCCGGGATTCCCCTTGGTGATTTAACTACCGTTCTTCCCGATTCCCTTAAAAAGCGATTCATGATAACCCACTTTTTTAATCCACCACGCTATATGCGTCTGTTGGAATTGGTGAAAGGTCCCGAAACGGATGAGGCGGTCTATAATATGATTGCTGAATTTGGTGAAGATGTTTTGGGTAAAGGAATCGTTCACGCCAAGGATACACCAAATTTTATCGGTAACAGAATTGGTGTTTATGGTATGGCTGTTACCATGAATACGGCCATTGAACATGGGTTAACCGTTGAAGAGGTAGATAAACTAACAGGCACAGTTGTGGGACGGCCCAAAAGCGCTACATTTAGAACGGCCGATGTTGTTGGGCTTGATACCATGATAAATGTATCAAATACATCTTATAATAACCTTCCTGATGATGATGAACGGGAGGAATTTAAAATTCCGGACTTTCTCCAAAAACTGGTGGATGATGGAAACCTCGGCGCTAAAACAAAAGCCGGTTTCTACAAAAAAACAGATGAGGGTATTTTTTCTCTTGATTTATTAACAGGTGAATACTGTCCTCAAAAGAAGGTTCGTTTTGATGGATTTCGCTTGGCAAAGGATCGCCAAACACCTGGCGAAAAGATAAAAGCCATGGCCTATAGCGAGGACAAGGGTGGCAAGTTTTTCTGGGAAGTATTATCCAAATCGCTAATCTATTCCGCCAATCGCATCCCTGAAATCAGTGACGATATTATCAATATTGATAATGCTATGAAATGGGGTTACGGTTGGGATGCTGGCCCATTTGAAGTATGGGATGCTATCGGTGTGGCCGAATCTGTTTCCCGAATGGAAGCTGATGGAAAAGCCATCCCCAAATGGGTAGTTGATATGCTTGCTTCCGGCAGGGAATCATTTTATGAAGCTAAAGATGGAAAACTCACCTACTATGATGTTTTATCATCTACTGTCAAAATAGCAGATACTAGCAAAAAATCCATTAACCTGAATCTCCACAAAACCGGTGGGAATGTGGTTAAAAAAGACTGGAGCGCCAGTTTAATTGATTTAGGTGATGGTGTGCTCAATGTAGAATTTCATTCGGTCCTTCAACCGACTTTAAACCCAATTGACGGCTCTATAGGTCAAACGATTAGTGATGGTATGGATCTGCTTGATGCTGGAAAATATAAAGCAATGGTTCTGGGGCATCAAGGTCCCAACTTTTGTGCCGGGGCAAACTTGGCCAATATGATCCAAGCTATTGAAGCCAGTGCATGGGATCAAATGACCGACACCATTAAACAACTTCAGGATTTAACACAGCGGATGCGATTTTCTAAAGCACCTGTTGTTGCCGCACCTCATCACCTCACATTGGGAGGTGGATTTGAATTAATCGCACCCGCAGCCCATCGTGTTGCGGCGGGAGAATTGTATATTGGCGCGGTAGAAGTGGGCGTTGGGTTAATCCCCGGTGCTGGCGGTAACCTTCGATTAATTTTGAATCTTTTGGAAAATAGTGGTAAAGGTCGGATGAATTCGTTCCAAGTCGCTCAAAAAGCATTTGAAACCATTGGATTTGCAAAAGTTGCCACCAGCGCTGATGAAGCCAAATTCATGGGATATATATTGACATCCGATACAGTAGTGCTTAACAATGATCAGCGAATCTGGGCTGCAAAACAAAAAGCACTGGAGTTGGTAAATGATGGCTACGAACCGCCCAAATACAGGGATGACCTAAAATTACCCGGAACCGGCGGCCGAACAGCAATGGCTATGGCGTTGAAAGGATTTAGGGCTCAAGGTAAAATATCCGCTCATGATGAATTTATTGCCAAGAAATTGGCTTATGTCCTGACCGGTGGTGATAAGGCAGGATTAACTAAATCTGTTGAAGAACAATATCTCCTAGATATTGAACGTGAAGTATTTGTCTCTCTTGCGGGGGAAGCATTAACACAGGATCGAATTCGTTTTATGCTTAAAAAAGGCAAACCGTTGCGTAACTAAGTTGGTGAATCCTTAAGAGAGTTTCTAGGCGCGGTGAGTAAGGCATCACCCCTTTTTTATTATTTCAACACATTAAATTTATTTTTAGCTTTTAGCCTATAATTTGATGGAAAAATGACGCCTCAAAAAGATACGACCTCAAACATCGTGAATTATTTAAAAATTGCCGGAATCGTGGCAATTCTTTATATGTTCCTCGTAAGCATCGGTATGATCGGTTCGGGATTCAAGGGTCTTGGTCGCGGATTTGCCGAAGGCTTAATGACCGGTGAGGCGGCTCCTCTCATTGGCCTATTTATTGGAATTCTTGCCACGAGTTTAATTCAAAGTTCTTCAACCACTACTTCTATTGTTGTAGGCATGGTAGCCGCCGGAACGTTTGGAGAAGATCCAGTCGTGGCTGTGGCAGCTGCAATACCTTATATCATGGGTGCTAACATCGGTACCAGCATCACCAATACTATTGTATCCATGGGACATATTGTTAATAAAAACGAATTTCGACGCGCCTTTTCCGCTTCGGTGGTTCATGATTTTTTTAACGTAATGACCGTAATCATTCTTTTTCCCCTCCAGTTATATTTTGGCATTATCAGTAAAACTGCCAACTGGATGGCAAGTTTATTTATGGGGGCCGGTACATTTACTTTTAAAAGTCCCCTTAAAATGATAACAAAACCTGTAGTGGATGCCATTAAAAATGTTTTTCAAATGCAGGATGTAATCAATTATAATTGGCTGATGATTATTATTGCATTAATACTTCTCTTCATTTCCCTACGATATTTGACTGTATTAATTCGTAGCCTTGTCATGGAAAAACTGGAAGCATTCTTTGACTCACATATTTTTAAAACTTCAATTAGAGCTATGTTTTTTGGTGTTTTTATTACCATCCTAGTTCAAAGCAGCTCAATCACCACATCGTTAGTAATACCCTTAGCCGGCGCTGGCATCCTGCAACTGAGACAAATTTTCCCCTATACACTGGGGGCCAATATCGGCACAACTATTACTGCATTATTAGCCAGTTTAGTCTCAGGAACACACGCCCCTCTGGCGGTGGCTTTTGGTCACTTGGCATTTAATATTTTTGGTATTGCTCTCATTTGGCCCATAGATAAAATTCGAAATATTCCCATCCACATGGCAGAATGGTTTGCAGATCTCGCAGTCCGAAATCGGATCATCCCCATTCTGTACATACTTGTGGTATTCTTCTTAATCCCATTATCATTAATTTTCATCGTGAGGTAAAACTATGGCAATCATACAAAACATTATCAACTTATGGAAAGCAGAAGATCTGCTTTCTCAGGCATGGAATCGTTCCTACGAAATGATGGAACTTTCTAGGGAAATATTCAATCAGGCGATAAAGTACCTTCGCCATGGCGAAAATATTGATACACTTAAAGCGTTAAAAAAACGTGATCGAGAGATTAATGCATTCCAGAAGGAGGTGCGCCGAAAAGTGCTCACCCATTATGCCATCGAGCAAGATACCACCGATATGACCAATGGATTAATTCTGGTCAATATGGTTGTGGATATCGAACGTATCGGTGACTACTGTAAAAATATTTTAGATCTTGCCATTAACTACCCTGAACAAATCGTATCTGAAGATATTGGCGGTGATTTACATTTGATCGAATCTGAAGTAAAAAAACGGTTTGACCAAACTCTAGAAGCCATCCATACCCAGGATGCAGATATCGCGCGAGCCCAAATGGAAGGCTATCGTGAACAAATGACCGGAAAATCAGACAATATAGTTAATGGTGTTTTGCGTGGAGAATTGGAATTCGGATCCACTGGTAAAACTGCCGCTGTTGTTCTATACGCTCGATACCTAAAACGGATTGGTGCACATTTAAAAAATATAACAACAACGGTTGTGAATCCATTTGATTCCATTGGGTATAAAAAATAGCGAAATTGCAAAATAAGAATAAAGAGAATTCATCCTCAATTTCAAATTTAAATTCTAATTCCGCTTTAAAAAGCTTTCTGTAAAAACATTGTTTTTTAAGTCTTGGTCATAGTCCACCTTCAGGACGACCATTTCTGTACGGTGATTATTCTTTAAGTTTTTCATTATCATTTTAGTGGCAGTCCAATAATCTCCATTTTTTACATGATCAGGGATATCCAATATTTTAAACATCGTCCCTTTTTTATTAAAAAACTCTACCCGCTTCATCAATGAATACTTTTTATCCACCCACACGATTCGCGAACTGTAATGGGAACCTTTTTCTATTGGATTCGCTTTCACCTTATAGCAATCTGCTCCATGGATAATATCCTCTCCCATCAGTTCATATTCATCCGCATCTAAGTCTCTTCCCGAGAGGTCTTCATAACTGAAGTCTGTTCCCATAAAACTACGGCCTTTTTCTTTAGTACGGATTCGTTTTACCTTTTTTAGAGCAGGGAGGTACAACCATTGATCATCCGATTCTGACCCAAGCCTGTCCCATGTAAGAAATCCTGTTCCCATTATTTCTTTTGGTTGAGAAAAACGCAACAGTGATTTGGATTTAAATTTACCATCTTCATACTTTTTTTCAATACTGATTAGTTCCCTAGATCGCCGTCTTTCTTTATTCCCTTTAGAAGATATAAGGGTCATTTTGAGCTGCGTTTGTACATCGATAGGCTTTGTCAGTTGATCCATTTTTTCCATGATGAATCGGGCAGATGGCTGGGCCATTAAGAGAGAACTTATAAATAAAAAAAGCATTTGTGTTTTTCTGATCATGCCAGAATTTACGTGATTAGAAGTTGTAGAAAAGCCCCAGTTTAGTGTGGGAAAAATCTTCCATTTTTGTAAATGCACTTTCTAAATCATCTTTATCACCTTTAAACTGGACAAGCCCCAATTCGAATTTCCAATTCATCCAGGGAGAATATCCAACCGAAGCACTGAACATTGTACCTTTTTTGTCCAAATTAATCATAGCATTCCCTTTTAATTCCAAGCGATCATCCATTAACACACCGGATGAACTGAGAATAAGGGCCAACTCAGAAAACATTGCAAATGGCGTTCCCATTCCGGGACGAAATTTATCGAGTTTAGGAAAATTCACTAATTCCTTAGACGAAGAATGGTACCATTCATAATTCTCTTCCCCAACTTTATTACCAATTAATTGTGCAGATAAATTTATATCAGAGACTGTGGTATATTCGCCTTGAAGAACAAATTGAGAATAAACTATATCTTGGTATAATTCGTAGAGGTTAGTCTGGATTTCAAAAAGATTTAATTTAAGTATTGAAGATTGTGTTTTGAATATGGCTCCTTCTCCACGTAATGTAAAATCCCCAATGAAAGTAACAAAATCTAATCCCCATACTGTGGTAGCCCTATATCCCAATTGGGGAATTATCTTCTCATAACTGTCAGGGATATCGATATCTGAAGGATAATACTTAATGGTTGAAATACTCGGTGTACGGTCATTCCCCTTAAAAATTGAAACGCCAAAATCTGCTTCACCAATTGAGGTTTGAATCCGAATACCAATTTCTATCTCATCTTGAACCGGGTATTCGATTCTTGGTTCTATTGGTAATGCCAAAGGATAATCTTTTTCACCATAGGGAATTCTATTAACCTCATGCTTTGGGATAAAGATGCCTTCCACCTGATAATTCCCAAAATACAATTTTGACGAAAAAGACCATGTTCCGATTTTTTGTCCAACCCCCTGTTTGAACAAATAGTAATAATCATAGGGATTCAAATTATCGGTGGGATTGTTGCCATCGACTGCACCCCAGACATGAATCAGTTTCCCAAACTTGACCTCGCCCCATTCGGGGTAATAGGCCAAGTAGGCTTCCCGAAGGTTATAAGAGGATTTTGAACTATCATATCGATATTCCACAGCTGACACAGTTTTTATATCCAAAGATCCAACTGTATATCCTAAATCCAGGGACATGATTCGAAAAGGCAGGTTAATTTGGGATTGATCCGAGGTACGCGTCATCACCAATGGGTTGACCTCGCCGGTGTAGTTGAGCTGGGCGCTAGCCAATGAAAATGACAAAAGTAGTATTATTTTATTCATGTTTAATGTGTGCAGTGGCTATGCATGCATAGCCACTGCAACAATCAATTCCTTGGTAATCGTTTTAAATTCTTTTCCTGGAAAAGGGATGCTTGAATTCCCATCTCCACCTGGACATCTTCAAAGGCTACTTCCGTCGTTCGGTTCTTTTGCACATCTTCCACAAAAACCCGCTTCATAACGAAATACCCTTTCATCTCTCGGTGAGAAAATTCCTTTTTTTTCTTCAATGCACCACTTTTATCATAAGATTTTTCTTTCACAGCCATGAGTGAATTTTTATCAATCCAAGAAGTGTGTTTTATATAGGAGGATTTTGCTTCTTTTTTCGGTGTTATTTCCAACACAAAACAATCCACCCCGTGGACGGTTTCATCATCCAAGCGTATGTATTCATTCTCGTCCAGATCACGATTGGATAAATCTTCATAACTCAAGTCAGAACCCATAAAAGAGTCCCCCTTTTTCTTTGAGGAAATGCGTCTGATCTTTTTAAATGCCGGAAGCCACATACGCATTTCATCATCTTTATCACTATGCTCAATTTTAAGGAAGGCCACACCTTTATCATCTTTTGGTTCCAAAAACCAGATGATCTGTTTTTTATTCCCATCAAGGGATTTTGACACCATAACATTGGTTCGTGTCTTACCTTTTGCATTGGTTAAAACCATTCTTGTCGTATTAGACATATCTTTCGGTGATGGTTTTGCATCCACCATTTTTGCAATTTCAATTCCAGTCTGACCAAAAGCACTGGAAATTATTAATAATAATATTATTCGATTTTTCATCTTTATTTTCTCAAGTTAAGAGGTTTGATTAAACGAGTTAATCTTCCCCCTCTTCCATTTTCCTTTTTCCTTTAACTTCATCCAATCATCCATTCCTTCAATCATTTTCAATTCCCCCGAATTAACCTGTTATATATTTTCTTATTTCTTCTTAGCAATTCCATAACACTGGCCAATAAAGTTAAGGTCCCAACAGAAGTTGATAACATGGCGAATACCATTAATCCACCCATGTGGCGGACGGGAAGAAATTGTGAAAAAAGCAATGCAGCAAAAGCCATATTTGACAATGCATCCAATACAATGGGATAGCCTACCTCATCAATGACTTCCCTACCCAAAATATTCGGATCTTTTACTGTTTTTACAGATCGCCGGTATTGGGATATATAGTGAATGGCAAAATCCACCCCCACCCCAATGATGACGGATGAAAGCACTGCCGTTACATGGTTCAGATCAATATTAAATAGACCCATAAAGCCGAAATTTAAGATGACTGCAGAAGACAATGGAATCACTGCCAATACACCCCATCCGAAACGACGAAAGAAAAAGCCTGCAATCAGGGAAACCATAATGATTGAAGCAAAAATACTCCGGAAGGATGATGAAACAACCATATCCACCATATCTCCCAAAACGGGCAGCATTCCCGTTGTTGTGATTTCCATCTCACCATTGATCTCTCGTTTGATGAATTTATTCACCTCACCCACATAGGTCTCCGCCGCCTGTGTGGACATATTTTTAGACATGACCGTAACCAACCCAACCGTGTAATCATAATTTACCAATGAGCTGAAATCATCTGGATCACCAGACATGGAATACATGGTGAAAAGATTATTTACTTTGTCTCTCTCATCGGGGATCGTTTCAAAGACCGGATCATCATCCATTATAGTACGATGCATTTGTTTGATTATGTCAGCAATAGAAATAGAGATCGAAATTTTCGGATGCTGCTCCATATATTCCTGGAGACGAACCATTTTTTTTAATGTTTTGGGATCCTTCAGATCTCCCTCAATCCTGAATGTATAATCCATGGATCCCACCATTTCATCATCTAGAAAGGATAAACTTTGTGGAATGGCGTGCTCTTCATCGAAAAATGTCTTAATGTTAACCTCAACATTGAGAGCACTCAATCCATAGGCGCCGATGAGGACAACAATCAATCCGGCGGTGAGGACCAACCGCGGCGCTTTCAAAATTTTCTTTCCAATTTTATCAACCATTCGTTCAAGCAGGCCAGGATGACTAATAGCTTTTGAATCCATTTTCCAATTGGTTAACATAATCAAAGATGGCAAAAGTGTTGTAGATAATATCCAGGCCCACATGATTCCAATGGCGATCGTATATCCATATCCTGCCATCACTTCGATGGGTGCAAAAAGTAAGGAAAGAAATGCGGCTGAAGTGGTGAGACTGGTGAGAAAAATGGGTAGCATCAATGAATGCATACTCATTTCAATAGCTTTACGTTTATCCTTTGTTTGGCGCAGTTTTTTAAAAAATTTCGTTAGAAAGTGCACCCCATCAGAATTGGCAATTGTCAGCAAAATAATGGGCATAGATGTATTCATAATCGTAAACACAAAATTATCAGATTTGGTTAAATTGTAGATCCATCCCATGGCACCCATCATAGAACCCAATGACAGGACAATTACAGCGACGATCATACCCACGCCGACGAAACTTCTTAAACTCCATAATAGAATCAGAACCATCCCCAGCAACCCAATACGGATGAGCACAACCATATCGACTCGGATTAAATCACCCACCAATCCAGTCAAATAAGGCGGTCCGCCAAAATGGACTTCATATTCTTTTAAATGGGTATCTGCATATTCGTGAAGTAGTTTCACTACGGCCTGATCGTTACTCCCTTCCTGTGGTTTCACCATAACATTAAAGAAATCACCGTCTTTACCCAATACTCGTTTTTTAATATCTGGGTTTCCATCTAGGTAATTTTTGATTGAAACGATTTCATTACTATTCAAATCTCGCGATGGGACCAAATCATCCACCTCAAGAAAGTCATCCACACTTTCCATTCGATTCATATTTGACAAGCTGATTACTTCTTCAATAAGAGGCGATGCTTCCACTGATTCTGTAAAATCCCATAATTCAACCATGGCCTCCCGGTTATAAGCAGAAGTCCCCCGCTCCCCGAAAGCCATAAATATCATTTCTGTATTGCCGAATTCTTCTTTCACCTCTTCCCAAACCCGCCGTGTATCAATATCCTCCGGAATCATTTTCATCATATCGTCTTCAATTTTGAAGAATTGAAGTCCCGACCCCATAAGGATTGAGATCAATAATGTAATAATTATCGTTCGCTTTGGGTGGTCCAGCGATTGGCTCATAAACCAATCTTTGATGCGTTTTTCACTCACTTTATATTTTATCCTTATAGTATTGATTAACAGCCTTCATCCCTTTTTTTGTGAAAATACCACGGGCCACGATTTGTACAAATCCATGGATGGTATCTCGGATCGGCAAATCGTTTTTTAAAAAAAATTCTGGCTGAAATGTTGAATTAACAATATTGATATATACGATCGCTGCCGATTTCATATTGATGTCAGAATGAGCCAACCCCTGGTCCTGCGCGTTTTTAAGTATTATATAAAAATCTTCCTGGTGGCTCAATCTAAAGGACTCAACCTCTTTCCATATCTCAGGATAAAGTGACTTTAATTCCACCAACTTATGAACCGGTGTCCGCCCAGAAAATTTGCAAATTTTCTCCATGATTTTGATATATTGGAGGGCTGGATTGGGCTCTTCAGTCATTACCTTTTTAAAAACGCCATTAATTTGCCCAAGAACAAAATGCATTATGCTATGAATCAAATTCTCCTTGGTGGGGAAGAACTTATATATCGTCTTTTTACTCATAGCCAGGCGTTTGGAGAGGGCATCCACTGTGAAGGCGCGGACGCCCCCATCAGCAACGGATTCGAAACCTTCGCTTAGTATTTGATTAACTTGTGGTTCTTGTCTCATAAATAATGGAAACGATTATCGTATATTTCGTTTCCGAGTTTAAAATATCTTTCCCATTCAAGCCAAACCCTTTTTTATGAATTATGATAATAAAACCCATAACTTTGATGGTACAAAATGGAAAAATCATTTAAATCTCCAGTAGTCATCCTCGCAAACGGCTCACTCCCAACTCACCCTATTCCACTCAAAATTTTGGCAGATGCTGGCACAGTAATCTGCACCGACGGTTCCGCAAATACATTGGATAAACTTAACCTCATTCCCCATGTTATCATAGGCGACCTGGATTCCATTGACCCCAATAATGAGTTTCATGGATTGGAAATCCACGACCCAAACCAGGAAAACACAGACCTTGAAAAAGCACTGGATTGGGTGGCCATGAATGGGATTGAGAATGTAACACTCCTTGGTGCCACTGAACTTCGTGAAGATATGACAGTGGCCAATCATTATATCCTTTTTGACTTTTTTGAAAAATTGAATATCGAAATGGTTACTGACTATTTCATCGTCACCAGCCACCGTGGTCAACGGTCATTTGATTCATTCCCTGGTGAATTGGTTTCGCTATTCCCTCAACGATTCGGCACTGTGGTTTCAACCACCGCCCTCAAATACCCTTTAAATGAAACTGTATTGAATCCCTCAGCGCGAGGAATTTCCAACCAGTCCATTGGCGCTACCTTTTCAGTAGTTGCATCCGATCCAATCCTCGTTTTTCGCGGTCACCCCAAAAACTAAATAATGCACTGGCTCGACCTTTCTGTCCTGATCCTCTATGTAGGGTTGCTCTTATTTTTTGGTTTTTACCGTACCAAACAATCGGGCAAAGACCCGGAAGAATATTTATTGGCAGGACGAAAACTCAGCCTTCCAGGGTTTGTGGTCACATTGGTAGCCACATGGTATGGCGGCATCCTAGGTATTGGAGAGAACACCTATTCTTATGGAATTCAAACTTGGTTCATATTTGGATTTCCCTATTACATATTTGCGTTCCTGTTTGCCTTTTTCATTGCGGGAAAAATTAATCGGCTAAAGACTATTTCACTCCCGGACCAGTTCCACAAGCAGTATGGCAAAACTGCCGGTGTGGTTAGCGCATTATTCATTTTGGCTTTAGCCAGTCCGGCGCCTTACATCCTCAGTATTGGTATTCTTCTTCAATTTACCACAGGATTATCTTTGGGTTTATCATTAATCATCGCCACAGGATTGAGCCTGAGTTATATTTGGGTAGGGGGCTTCAAAGCGGTAATTCGAACAGATATATTTCAGTTCGGATTTATGTTTATGGGCTTTTTGCTGCTGCTCATTTTTTCAATGAAATCCGGTGGCCCCATTTCAGAATTCTCATTGCCCGAAACACATTTAGATATAACCGGCGGCGCATCTATTCAGTACATGTTGGTCTGGTTCTTTATTGCTTTATGGACATTCGTTGATCCGGGATTTTACCAACGCTGTGCAGCGGCAAAGTCTCCCGAAATAGCCAAGAAAGGTATTCTCATTTCAATCGGATTCTGGTTCATTTTTGATATGCTCACTCTATCCACAGGACTTTACGCGAAAGCGCTTTTAACCGGTGGAGATCCATTATTCGCATATCCCCGCTTGGGTGCTATGGTGCTGCCGCCTTTGGCTTACGGCATTTTTATCACGGGCTTATTGGCTACCATTATGTCAACCATCGATTCATTAGGGCTCATCAGTGCGATTACTTTTGGCAGGGATATTTTATGGCGAATTCAATCCCCCACAACAAAAGATCAGCAATTATGGAATAATGAATCAACTCAGTATGTTCGCAAAGGATTGGGCGTAACTGCATTTATTGCCCTTGGATTGGCTTTCAGCGTTCCATCCGTAGTAAATCTCTGGTATGGTCTTGGGTCAATCCTTGTACCGGGATTAGTCCTACCATTTTTATTATCATTCAAAAATGATCGACCAAGATCTGGCATAGTTATGATGATGGTATATCCTGTTTTCGTGGGCATTCTCTGGATGGTCTTGGGTAAATTTCTTAATGGATACCCCCTTGGATTAGAACCATTTTATCCCGGCATCCTAACATCGGGACTTATTTATGTAATAAAGGTAAAGAATTGAAAACTCCGATAATCCCCTTCTTGAGAGAGGTGTCCCGATTTTCGGGACAGGGTGTGTACCCAGATAAATCGGAGTGAGTTATTCAAATTTAATTAAGAGTAAATAATGGCAATAGAAATTGAACGCAAATTTTTGATGGACCTCTCTTATTGGGACGAAGGATCTGAAGGTGTCCCTTACCGCCAAGGATATTTAGCGGTCACTCAAATGGGAATTGTCCGAGTTCGTATTAAAGGAGAAATAGCAACATTAACTGTTAAATCCAAGGGTACCGATTTATCCCGAGAAGAGTTTGAATATGAGATTCCTATGGATGATGCGGAGACAATGCTAAACCTATGCCAGAATGATATTATTGAAAAGACGCGATACAAAGTCATGGCAGAAGGTAAACTTTGGGATGTGGATGAATTCCATGGTAAAAACAACGGACTTTGGCTAGCCGAGGTGGAGTTGAAATCGGAAAATGAACCGGTCACTTTACCCAAATGGGCGCTGGAAGAAGTGACAGGCGATGAACATTATTATAACGCTTATTTGTCGAAACATCCATTCTCAACATGGCATAATGAATAAAATTTTTCTTTTTCTTTTACCCGTTTTCTTAATTGGTCAAGATGATGGTTGGCAACAGATTCATAATTCAAGGGAATACTCCATCAGCGGTGTGGCCGCTATTAAAAATGGATTTCTAGTGGTTCATGATAATAAAAAGAAATCGCAGCCACGAGTCAGTTTTATTAATGATAAATTGAAAATTACAAAGTTGATCTGGCCTGAATGGGAATTGCCCTACGACCTAGAAGCGGCTGTTTCACTTCCTGGGAAACTAAATCGATTCATTGTTATGGAAAGTAGGGGGAAATGTTATGAAATAACCGTCGATCCAAAAGATTTTCGCATGGATGTACTTCACACTTTTACCTTGCCCGGACTAAAACCAAAAATGAATTTGGAAGGTCTCAATATTTTCCCGTCGGGGCAAGGGCTCGTTTTTATTTATGCGGATCGTGGATCAGATTCAAGGAAATCTACCCTGTTTACAGCATTTTTTAATCCAAAGGAAAAGTCATTTTATGAATTGAGTCGATTTGAGTTTGGTCTCCCCATACCAAAAACGCATAGACGAAACATTGCTGATCTCGCTATCAAGGAGGACGGTAGCCTATGGACTTCCGCTACTTCTGACCCCGGGGACGATGGGCCATTCACTACAGCCATTTATGAATTGGGCTCTATAAATCATGCGGGCACATTTACACCGATTCATCCTAAATTATTAAAACCCATTATAGTTATAGCAGGTCAAAAAGTTGAAGCACTAATGTTTCACAAAGAACATTTGGTTTTAATGACTGATAATGAGAATTTTGGTGCTACTTTTAAGTTAATTGATTAACCAATGCCTAAATATTCCATAACCCTGTTATTCTTTGCCTCAATCCTTTCCGGTCAATTTAATCACCAAGATAAACTAGTAATTAAACAAAAATTGGGTCAATCTACTGTTACCTTTGATTTCGACATCCGAACTAATGAAACAGGATTTTTTCATAAGCATTTGGATGTTGGGGTTCATTCTCCCATAAAATCTACTTGGAAAGTCGGCCTCAAATATAGAGCTCAATACCGCCTTAATGATGGTGCATGGAACTTGGAACAACGCCCACAAGTGGAATTACTTAAAGCTATCAATAAACCAATAGCAAAATGGCAACTTCGAACACGAATGGATTATCGTATTCGAAATGAGAAAAATAATGAAATGCGCAACAGGAGCCGAATCCAGTTAAAGGCAATCAATCCTATATCCCGGTTAAAGATAACACCATTTATTAATAATGAATTTTTCTTTGCGCCTGAAACATGGAATTATTATATCAACTGGACTTCTTTTGGATTCGATCTCCCAAAAACTAAATTTGGAAAACCGACTATTTTTTATAAATATATCCTGTCATTAAAAGAGGGAGAATGGAAACCATCTTACACATTCGTCTTTAAATTAAGCATCTGAAATCATGAAAATTTTAATATCAAAACTTCCAAAACATAATTGGTGGGGCCATGGGACACCCATCTATGAAAATAATCCCGCCATGAAAGAGGGCGTCGTCCCCAACCAAGAGTTGGTGGAAATTGAAATGTTTCTCATGTCAAAGCTGTTCAACAAACTTCCTATAGAAGTGGTTGAGATTGACTTCCCATATTATTTAGATCAACAGAACACCGAACAGCGTCAGCATGATTTTGTCTTTGTCCGTGATCTTTTTGTAAGTGACCAAAAAGGGAAAGTAATTATTTCTAAATTTAGGGAAAAGGCCCGCCAGGTTGAAGCGGACATTATGCAGGTTATGCTCGATTCCATGGGGTATGAAACGATTCGTATTCCTCACGATTCAACGGCGACTGCTGAAGGCGGCGAATTCTATTATTGTCCAGGGGATGGCGTTCTCTTTTCAGGCGCTTGTCGCAATAATGTAGAAGGCGCAGAATGGGTTGCACGGGAATTTAATGTGGACGAATTGGTCCTTATGAAATCGAATGCCTTTCATATAGATACACTTTTTACTCCAGTTATCAATAAAGAAAATAAATTGGTAGCTGTCATTGCGTGCACTGAACTTATGGAAAAGGATTCCACTGAAAACTTGCGACAATTTGCCAAAAGAAAAAATATTGAATTGGTTGAAGTTCCGCCAGAAGATGCCATTGGGACAGAAAATGAATTAGGCGAATTCGCCGTGAATTGTGAACCGTTACCCGGTTATCTCGTTGGTCCTACTCGTTTCCGTTCAAATAAAGTCGCACCATTATTGAAAGAATTGGGTGTCATGCATATTACTGTACCGACAACTCAATTTCGGTTGAGCGGCGGCGCCATCCACTGCCTCACAAACGAATTATAATTTAACGAAAGAGACGCCCTGGTAAATCGGGACGTCTTTACTTATTCCATATCTTCAGAATATTTTCCTTGAGTCGCTAGACTATTTAATTTTGCCCTTTTCATAAATGCACTCTGAGCAGCAGGCACATTTTCCTTCTTACCCTTCCAGGATTTAAGCGCCGGTTGCTGTAGAGCACGACCATAGGAAAAAGATAAATTCCAGGGTTTATTATTGCCCAACAATTGATTCATCTTATCCAAGTGAGCCGTGGCATCTGTATCGCTCTGACCGCCGGAAAGAAAGGCAATCCCTGGGACAGCAGCAGGAACTGTCCTGAAAAAGCATTGCAATGTAGCATTGGCCACTTCCTCCACCCCGGCGCGGTCACTGGCATCATAACCGGACATAACCATATTGGGTTTCAAAACCATTTGTTCAAACTGAACACCTTGAGAATAAAGCTCAAAGAAGACCGTATGAAGGACCTCTTCAGTTACAACAAAACTATCATCAATATCATGTGTGCCTTCCATGAGGATTTCCGGTTCAACAATGGGCACAATATCATTGGATTGACATAATGCGGCATAGCGTGCCAGACCGTGAGCGTTGGTGCTAATACAGTATCCACTGGGGTTATCATCATTAATATTGATAACAGCACGCCATTTAGCAAACCGAGCACCAAGCTTACGATATTCTTTCAAGCGTTCGTCCAGCCCATCCAAACCTGTAGTAATTTTTTCACCTTCACTTCGCGCAAGATCATGGGCGCCCGTATCAACCTTTATTCCCGGGATAACACCCTTCCCTGCCAAATATTCAGGGTATGGAGTTCCCTCTGCCAAGGATGATTGACGCAGTGTTTCATCATATAGAATGACACCGCTGATATTATTTTCCATTCCTTTGGCACTAAATAAAAGATCACGGTATGCATTTCGACTTTCAAAAGTGCTTTCTGTACCAATTTGCGCCAACCGTTTACCAATGGTTCCTGTACTTTCATCGGCGGCAAGAATTCCTTTACCTGGGGCGGTCATGGCTTCGGCAACGGCTTCCAGACTATTTAAATTTAAACTCATGCTATCATTTCCTTCTTCGTTTCTCAGGATTTATAATGTGAATTAATTCGTTCTGAATTAAGTTACAATCTAACAATAAATGGAAATAATTATCTCGGGGCAAAAGGGATTTTTGCTTTCGAGTTATCGGATTGAAATGATGAGCATCTGCCTGCCGAAACTTCAGTGTAGGCAGGGGCGAATCATTTCTTAATAATTGACGCGCAACGATTCGTGACCTCATCGTTGCAATCCTTACAAAGCTTTATTAATTCCCCTCTGAAAAGGTGCTTCGACGAAGTCGAAGCGGTGTGTTAAAAATTTTTGATTATTAAATTCAATATCATATAAACAAAAACAGCCCCGTAGGATGCGGGTCTGATTTTAATTTGAAAAGATAGTCTAAACCTTAGTTCGCCAGTGACGCCCCAACTGAACCGAGGTCAGCAAAAGCTTCGTCCAGACGTTCAATCATGCTGGTTTCAGCATCCCTTAAAACTTTTCGAGGATCATATTGTTTTTTATATGGTGTGCCATCTTCCGGATCAACTTGGTATAAAAACGCTTTTTGATTTTCATTCACATATGAACCAATTGCTTTTGAAAAAGCAAACTGGGTGTCTGTATCAATATTCATTTTGAAAACACCATAAGAAATCGCTTCGGATATTTTATTTTTTTCAGATCCGGAGCCACCATGAAATACAAGGTCCAACGGATTTTCACCAGTCTTGTGCGTTTCATTAACCAATTCCTGAGAGGCTTTCAATATTTCAGGACGTAGTTTTACATTCCCCGGTTTATACACACCATGAACATTGCCAAAAGATGCAGCCAATGAAAAATGACCAAGAGGATTCAGAAGATCATAGGCTCTCAAGCAATCTTCCGGTTGAGTATAAAGTAAGGGATTATCTGCACCGATATCGTCATCGGAACCAACACCGTCTTCTTCACCACCAGTGACGCCCAATTCAATTTCAAGACTCATGCCGATGGGTGCCATTCGCTCCAGCAAACGGGCACATTCGGACAAGTTGAAATCAATATCTTCAGCCGATAAATCCAGCATGTGTGAGGTGAACAATGGTCTCCCTGTTTTTTTGAAATGAACTTCGCTATTACCCACCAATGCTTCCACCCACGGAATCAGTGCTTTGTTGGCATGATCCGTATGAAGTACAACACAAATGCCATAATGCTCCGCCAATAGATGCACATGATGGGCCGCTGAAACAGCGCCAAGGACTTTTGCTTCGAAACTGTCAGGACATCCCTGCCCTGCATAAAATTGTGCGCCACCATTGGATAATTGAATAATTACATCCGATTTATTTTTTGCTGCTGCTTCCATAACTGCATTTATGGAACTAGTGCTTACAACATTCACAGCCGGCATTGCATAGCCGCCTTCTTTTGCCGCTTTTAAAAGTGTTTGATAATCGTCCCCGGTAACAACACCGGGCTTGAGAGAATAATTCATTATATTTCCTTATTTTTTACTTTTGGCCAATTTCAGCCAATAATTCATTAAACCAATTCACTTGGGAATCAAATGGCTTACCGCCCTTGATCCTATCAAAATCTATTAATCCTAACTCGCTATTTTGATCATCGTCCAAACCAATGACGCCGCTTTGGCCATCTAACGCGAGTTTTGCCCCAAGAGCTCCGGATAATTTAATTAAATCCAGATCTTGTTTGTTCGGTGCAGCGCTCCGGCCAAAATATCCGCTTTTCTGAACCAAAGTTTTTTCAGCTTCAAGCCTATCTGTAAACTGTTTCGCAAACCACTGTCCTGGATTCAACGTATTCAATGCCACATGGCCAAATGCGTCCCGTTCAACCGTTTCTCCCGCCGCTTCCATTTCTTCAATGATGATATCTGTTCCGGCTCCTTCACTAAGGAAAATATTGACTGAATCTTTTTCATCCATCACTCCTTTAAGGCGCGAACATTCCGCGTCAAAATCAATTTCCATTTCAGGAATATAAATTGCATCCACATCCCAACGCTCTTGGTCAATTAAAATTTCCGGTAAAAAATTGCGCTGTTTTAATCTGTCATGATATTGTTTTGCTGTATAAGCCGTAAGCCATCCGCAGCTTCTTCCCATAACTTCATGAATGATCAATTGACGAAAACTGGTCGTATTCTCGTTGGCGATATTTTCAAAGAAGATGGCGCCTTGTTCTGCTGCCGTCCATGCGCCTAAAGTTTGGGTAATGGGAAATACATCATTATCCACTGTCTTGGGGAGACCCACAACAGTGAGATTATAATTATTTTCTTTAAGATAAAATGAAAGTTGGGCCGCCATAGTATTGGTATCATCACCACCAATCGTGTGAAGGATGTCAATGCCATCTTTAACTAACTGGTTTGCGGCCACTTCTAGCGGATCTTCGCCATCTTTCACATAACCGCGCTTCACACAATCAGCAACATTGGTAAGTTTAACGCGACTGTTTCCGATGGGACTGCCGCCGTATTCATAAAGTACATCCGTCTTTTTCCGAACGGATGGCGGGATAGGAATGGATTTACCAAGAAGCAGACCACGGTATCCATTTAAATAACCGATGAGTTGTGCCTCTGGAGCCAATTCATTGTATGCTTCAATCAGGGCGCCAATGGAAGCTGAAAGGCAGGGCGCAATTCCTCCTGCGGTTAAAAATGCAATTTTCATGAATTTCCTAAAATTTGAGCCAGAAAATTAACGATAGAATTATTTAAATAGTAACTAAATTCATCGATATTTATTTATTTATTTAGAATAATTTGCACAATACCTTAATTATTTAGGATATTCAATTAATCCTATAGCTTAATTTGATTCCTTGCTAAAAATCCTTCCGTAGGGTTATTATTCTCGCCTACAATTTTTCGAAAGTGTCATAATTAGGAGGTTTTTATGCGCAACAGAAAGCCTATTGTCCAATTCGTAATTTTTCTATTGGCATCACTTACTTTGATTAGCGCCAAAGAACGGTTCAGCGAAGATTTATACAAAGCATTAAAATACCGCAATATTGGCCCATTTCGGGGTGGGAGGTCGGCTGCTGCAGCGGGCGTTCCCGGTAATAAATTTTTAGCCTATTTTGGCGCCACCGGCGGTGGCGTTTGGCAAACCCAAAATGGCGGCCAATCCTGGAAGAATATTTCCGATGGTTTTTACGGCGGTTCAATCGGAGCTATAGCCGTGAGTGAATGGGATCCCAACGTCATCTATGTAGGCGGTGGTGAAGTTACCGTTCGGGGGAATGTCTCCCATGGAAACGGCGTGTGGAAATCCACCGACGCAGGTAAAACATGGAAGCACATGGGGCTCAAAGATTCCCGGCGAATACCCAGAATTCGAATTCATCCACGCAATCCGGAATTAGTCTATGCGGCTGCCCTGGGCCACTTGTTCGGGCCCAATGAAGAACGGGGTGTTTTTCGTAGCAAAGACGGTGGTGAATCATGGGAAAAAATTCTTTATGTAAATGATGAAGTTGGCGCTTGCGATCTCACCCTTGACCCCAATAATCCCCGCATTATTTATGCATCGACATGGCGCATTAAGCGCACACCTTATAGTCTCGAAAGTGGCGGTGAAGGTTCTGGACTTTGGAAGTCCACCGACGGCGGTGATACCTGGAAAGAGATTACCAAAAACAAAGGACTGCCAGAAGGTATCGTCGGCATTATTGGCGTTACTGTTTCGCCACTAAATTCTGATCGCGTCTGGGCTTTAATTGAAAACCGAAAAGGTGGTTTATTTCGTTCTGAAGACGGCGGTAAAACTTGGAAAAAAACCAGTTCCGATAACAATCTTCGTCAGCGAGCTTGGTACTATACTCGAATCTATGCGGACACTGAAAATGAAGATATTGTCTATGTACTGAATGTTTCCTTCTGGCGCTCGAAAGATGGTGGTAAAACATTCAACAGAATTCGCACACCCCATGGCGATCACCACGATTTGTGGATTGATCCATTGGATGCAAAACATCTCATCATCGCCGATGATGGAGGCGGTCAAGTTTCTTTTGATGCGGGAGAAACATGGAGCACTTACCACAATCAGCCCACATCTCAATTCTACCGCGTTGATGTGGATAATCAATTCCCCTACCGCATCTATGCCGGGCAGCAGGATAACAGTACTGTGTCCATACCATCCCGCACATCCGGTGGAAGTATAACAGAAGATGATTGGCATTCCGTTGGGGGCGGCGAAAGCGCCCATGTGGCGCCCCATCCTGAAAACCCCAATATTGTTTATGCCGGGAGTTACAGCGGATTTCTAACGCGCTATGACCATATTACCAAAGAACGGCGCAACATTACCGTTTGGCCGGACAATCCAATGGGCCACGGCGTAAAAGATATGAAATTCCGCTTCCAATGGAACTTCCCCATCGAGTTTGATCCCCACGATCCAAATACACTTTATGTGGGCTCTCAGCATTTGCATAAATCCACGGATGAAGGGCAAACATGGGAAGTAATCAGCCCCGATCTTTCCACAAATACCGTAACCATGCAGGATGAATCGGGTGGACCCATCACTAAGGATGACACTGGTGTGGAATATTATTGCACTGTTTTTGTGATTACTCCATCTCCTCAAGAGGAGGGTGTTGTTTGGATTGGTACTGATGACGGTCGTGTTCACATTACCAAAAATGGCGGCCAATCCTGGACGGACATTACACCTAAAAATATGCCCGAATGGGGTATGGTGAATTCCATCGATCAATCGGCCCACGATCCTGCCACAGCCTACATGGCAGTGACACGTTACAAATCTGATGATTTTAAGCCCTATCTTTTTAAAACAAACAATTACGGTAAATCTTGGAAAATGATTTCTAAAGGTATTCCCGATGATGCCTTTACCCGCGTTGTGCGGGAAGACCCCAAAAGAAAAGGACTCCTTTATGCAGGTACTGAAACAGGGATGTATATTTCTTTTGATGACGGCAAAAACTGGCAATCGTTTCAGTTAAATCTGCCCATCGTTCCCATTACCGATTTAGCAGTAAAAGAGAATGATCTTGTGGTGGGAACCCAAGGACGATCCTTTTGGATTTTGGACGACTTGACGCCCCTCCACCAATTGTCAGATAAAATTTCTAAATCTAAATCCCATCTGTATAAACCAAGGGTCACTTATCGCATGAGTGGAGGTAGCCGTTGGGGTGGATCATCATCCGCCGGGGCTAACCCGCCCAATGGTGTTATGACCTTCTACTATTTGAAAGATGAAATTGCCAAGGATGATACAATCACTTTGGAATACATGGAAGCGAATGGTGAAGTGATTAAATCATATTCAAATAAAAAGGCTAAAGATAAAAAAGGTCCAACTGTTGATGCTGAAAAAGGCATGAACCGCTTTGTTTGGAATACCCGATATCCCGATGCGAAAAAAGTGCCCGGCGCTGTTATGTGGGGCGGTTCTCATATGGGTCCCAAAGCTGTCCCCGGTGAATACAAAGTGCGCATGACTGTGAATGGCAAATCACAAACCCATTCATTTGTAATTGAAAAAGATCCCCGCATCAAAACAACACAATCCGATTTTGAAGCACAATTCGATTTGCTCATGGATATTCGCGATCGTACTTCCGAAATCAATGAAAAGGTCTTAACTATTCGTAGTATCAAAAAACAGGTCAATGCACTAACGGGATTAATGAAAGATTCCGGGTTTAAAAATGATGAAATCAAAGAAGCGGGAAAAGCGTTAGCCAAATCATTAACGGAAATTGAAGAATCTTTAATCCAGGTTAAATCCAAAAGTGGACAGGACCCATTAAACTATCCCATCAAACTGGATAATAAAATCGCATCCTTAGTTTGGGTGGTCTCCGGTGTGGATGCGCGCCCCACTGCACAATCTTATGGTGTGCTGGATGACCTTGTTTCAAAATCACAAGTCCATTACAAAAAATTGGATAAGGTACTCACGGATGATCTATTCAAATTCAATAATATGGTTAGCGATGCCGCAGTACCCGCTGTGATGATTGTACCGTCAGAAATGAGTAAAGAATACTAAAATAAGATTTCGAGAATTCAATTTATTAATACTCCCCGCCCCCGCATAATGCGGGGGACACCCCTCTTAAAAAAGGGGAATTATAAAGAATTCCTAAAATCTTTTTCTATTTTTTCATTCTTAAGTATTTTTGGGGTAAAGGATCCTCTTTGGTTTCTCCATTCCATAAAATACTGATAATCCACCAACGGTCATTGTCATGGATTAATTGAATACTGTTAATCCCCCTCGCAAAGGGCTTTTTATCATTGGCAGAATTTCGACTGTCATAGGTCGAAAAAATATGCGTGATGTGACGGTACTGTTCGGTGCGGCGACCGATCTCTCTTTCGAAAAATCCATCATCGACTAAAAATGGTTCCGCTCGTTTAATATAATCTTCCGGCGTCATGGCACGGGTGTCCACTTTTCCCTCTTTTGTCTTGCCCACAGAACGGAGTGTACCCGAAGCATGGAATAAATAACGAAATTTGTCCCAATCCCGAGCTTCCCCTTTTTCTCCAGAAATCACATCATAGAGTGCTTCAATTATAGCATCAAGTGATGCCACATCTTTTTCATAATTGGGTGGACTAGCTCCAAGGACTGTAACTGTGATGAGTAATAATAATATGGATTTCATTTTTTCCTTCCTAAAGTCTTTCATGGAAATTAGTCTCAATTGGGAATAAAATCCCCCTATCTATTAATATGAAAAATATGAATCAAATTCTCTGGACACCTACCCAAGATCGGATTGACGCTTCCCAAATGGATTCCTTTCGAAAACAGGTTAATACCCGTTTTCACATTAATCTGCAGGATTACCATGAACTTCACAAATGGTCCGTTTCAAATATTACGAATTTCTGGAAAGCCATCTGGGAATTCATGGCAATTGAATTTTCATCCGATTATACTCAAGTGGTAGATGATGAATCCAAAATGCCCGGGGCAAAATGGTTTGATGGTGCTCGCCTCAATTTTGCAGAAAATTTATTGAGGTTTCGATCCGATAAACCGGCGATCCATTTTAAAGGAGAAGATAATCCAGTCCGCACCCTTTCCTATAATGAGTTGTTTTATGAAGTAGAAAAACTGGCATCAGCGATGAAAAATATGGGAGTGCAAAAAGGTGATCTCGTGGCAGGGTTTATGCCCAATATGCCCGAAACCATTATAGCCATGCTGGCTACAACTTCTATCGGTGCCATTTGGTCATCATCATCTCCCGATTTCGGAATTAAAGGTGTTCTGGATCGATTCACCCAAATCAAACCGAAAGTTCTTTTCGCCGCCAATGGTTACTTTTATAACGGAAAACCATTTGACTCCCTTGAAAAACTGAACAGCATTTTGGATAAACTACCTTCTGTTAAGCAGGTGGTCATTACACCATACACAGAATTAGACCCTGATATTTCATCCGTAAAAAATGGTGTCATGTGGAATAACTTTCTTGATCCAACTCCGAAATCAATCGAATTTGAACAACTCCCTTTTGATCACCCTCTCTATATCATGTATTCCAGCGGTACAACGGGATTACCCAAATCTATCGTTCATGGTGCCGGCGGAACGCTCATTCAACATTTGAAAGAATTACGCCTCCATGGGAATATTGCTAAAGATGATACAGTATTTTATTTTACCACTTGCGGATGGATGATGTGGAATTGGCTCGTGAGTAATTTGGCCATCGGCGGCACCATTGTCCTTTATGACGGCTCACCTTTTCATCCCAACCCCAATGCCATGTGGGACATGGTGGATGAACTTGGCATCACCCATTTTGGCACTAGCGCTAAGTTTATTGATGCTTGCAAACAGGAAGGCCTTTCGCCCAATGACACCCATTCTCTGGAATCCATTAAAACCATTTTCTCTACCGGATCACCATTGGTGAAAGAAAGTTTTGATTATGTGTATGAACATATTAAATCAGATGTTCAACTTTCTTCTATTTCTGGCGGGACTGATATTATTTCCTGTTTCGCCGGAGGAAATCCAACCTTACCGGTTCATCGTGGTGAACTTCAATGCATTGGATTGGGGATGGATGTGACTTCCTTTGATTTTAAAGGCAATGCCCTAGAAAATGAAAAAGGTGAATTAGTTTGTCGAAAAGCATTTCCATCCATGCCTATTTATTTCTGGAATGATGCAGATGGACAAAAATATCATGACGCTTATTTTGATGAATTCCCGGGCATTTGGCACCATGGCGATTTTATAGAAGTGAATGAACATGGAGGCGTTACCATATTTGGCAGAAGCGATGCCACATTAAATCCCGGCGGCGTTAGGATCGGCACAGCTGAGATCTACCGTGTGGTGGATGCTTTTGAAGAAATAGCAGATAGTTTGGTTGTTGGACAATCCGTCAATGGTGATGAACGTGTCATCCTTTTTATTATGTTAAATAAAGGGTCATCATTGACTGAAGAATTAATTACAAAAATTAAAAAATCCATTCGATCCAATTGCACACCAAGACATGTGCCCGCCATTGTTTTGGAAACGAAAGATATTCCTTACACTATCAATGGAAAGAAAGTGGAGATTGCGGTGAAGAAGGTTATCCAAGGTGAAGAAGTATCAAATAAAGATGCCTTGGCGAACCCGAAATCGTTGGAATTATATAAAAATTTGGCTGCGCTGTCCTATGATTTGTAGCATGCTATATATTTGCATAAAATAAATGGATACATTCAGCCACGCCCTTTGGGGCAGAGGATTGTTTGGATACCGTGGAAAACCGTGGATGGCACTTTTCTTTGGTGCCTTGCCGGATCTTGCTTCTTTTGGTATTCTGATTGTTGTTCGAATTTTATCGGGAGAATTTCAATTCGGTGGCACACCATCAGCCGAGACGATTCCATGGTGGGTGTATATCAATTACGATATATCACACAGTTTTATCAGCGCATTTTTATGTATCGGCATTGTTTATAGATATAGAAAGGATTTGGCCTTTGCCATGCTCGGTTGGCCCTTCCATATTTTGTTGGATTTTCCTTTTCACTCCAAAGCGTTCTTTCCCACAAAACTATTGTGGCCGCTTACTGACTTTTCATTCGATGGTATCCCATGGTCCCGGCCGGAAATATGGTTTCCCAATTTGGCGGGAATTATAATTTTATTTATTTACAGGAAATATAAATCATAACTGTAGAGGCGTCCCTATAAATCGGGACGTCTCTACATCATATTTTAATTAAACTTGCTTAGGATTCCCACCAAGTCTGCAACTCGGTTGGAATAACCCCATTCATTATCATACCAATTCAGTGTTTTGACCAAACTGCCTTCAATCACTTTGGTGAATGGTGCATCAAATATGGATGAATGTGGATTTCCTATAATATCCGTGGAAACAACAGGCAGTGTGGAATATTCAACCACATTACGCATGCCTTTACTTTGGGATGCTACCAAAACAGCTTCATTAATTTCATCTACAGTCACATCTTTACCCAATCGGAATACGCTGTCTACAACAGAACCGTCCGGAACAGGCACACGCATAGCAATTCCATCCAGTTTACCTTTCAATTCCGGCAATACTTTACCCACTGCTTTGGCCGCGCCAGTAGTAGTTGGAATAATATTTTCAGCAGCAGCACGACTGCGGCGCCAATCGGAGTGAGGCACATCCGCCAATCTTTGATCGTTAGTATAAGCGTGGATTGTATTAATCACCCCATATTCGATGCCAAAATTGTCATTCAAGATTTTCGCCATAGGTGCCAAACAATTGGTGGTACAACTGGCATTAGAAATAATCTTATGATCAGCAGTTAAGCCACCATCATTCACACCGATAACCAAAGTATAGTCAATTTCATCCTTAGATGGTACCGTAAGAATAACACGTTTGGCGCCAGCATCAATATGCTGTTGAATCTGAGATCGTTCACGGAAGATACCTGTTGCTTCAATAACCACATCTACATTTAAATCATTCCATGGCAATTGTGAGGGATCCCTTTCAGCCACCATTTTAATCTTGTTATTCGATGTTTTCATTACATCACCATCCAGGGTAACCGTATCCTCGAAACGACCCATCACTGTATCATATTTCAACAGGTAAGCAAGGGCATCGTTATCAGCAATATCATTGATAGCTACAACAGAAATATTTTCCCTACTATTAAGGATTCTGAATACAGAACGGCCAATGCGTCCAAATCCATTTATCGCAACTCTCATATTAAGACTCCCCCAAGGATGCGTAAGCATCGGCTAATTCTAAAATTCGATTGGCAAATCCCCAACCATTATCAAACCAGGAAATTGTTTTTAACAGTTTTCCAGATGCCATCATTGTGGCTTGGCTGTCAAAAACCATGGTGTCGCCACTACCAATGGCATCACTAGAGACTATTGGATCTTCTGTATATCCAATAATATCCCGCAGGCCATTTTCACTGGCAGCTTTAAAGGCGGCATTGACTTCTTCAATTGAAGGCATTTTTTCCATTTCTGTGGTAAGGTCGATACATGAGCCATTGGCCACGGGAACATTGATGGCCATGCCGGTGAGTTTGTTCTTGAATTGGGGCATGAGTTGGGAAACGTAATCCGGTGCCCATGTTTCATTGGGAATGATATTCTCAACAGCAGACCGACTTCGGCGTAAATCAGAACGGGCGGCATCGGCCAATGGCTGATCCGATGTATAAGCGTGAACAGTTGTCATCATAGCCTGTTTCACACCAAATGCATCGTCTAAAACTTTGAGCATAAGAGCCAAAACTTGTGTCGTGGCGGAGGTAGTTGAAATAATCTTGTCATCACCATGGATTTCTCCATCATTCAATCCTTTGATAATGATACGGTCAACTTCATCAATGGGCGGTTTTGATACCAATACCCGCTTGGCACCTGCATCCAAATGGAGTTGAAGTTTATCCCGGTGACGGTAAGCGCCAGTGGTGTCAATGACCACATCTACATCAAAGGCATCCCAGGGGATTGTCCCTGGTGTTCCACCGGCCAATAGCCGAACGGAATGATTATCATACTTAAGGTAATTACCATCCAATGCAATCTCATCATTCATTGAACCATGGATTGAATCACGAACCAATAGGTAATGCATTGCTTCTACATCACCAAGGTCGCTAATAGCAACGAAGTCGAATTTGGGGTCTCTATAGCCTAAACGGAAAATATTCCGACCAATGCGGCCAAAGCCAAAAAGCCCCACTCTTAAAGGTTTATTCATAGAATATCCTAATATTTTTAAGTGGTTTTTATAATTTTATTAAAATGCTACACCGTCGACCAGTAAAGTTACTTCAATTTTATTTATGAGTAAAAGCATTAAAATTAAATTCGGTATAAACTTTATTTATAATCTAAAAATAAAATTGGATGCACAGAAGACAGCGCGTATTTAATTGAATAAAAAAAGTTAATTCAAAATTAACAGGGTTCCTTATACATGCTGTCATAGACTAATTCCACCTTTTTTATTGTCCCTGTATCAAGGCAATAAATATCACATTCGGCAAATGGTTTTGCATAAATATGTAAGCTAACTGCTGGTTGTTCAAACACATTTTCTACAGAGTGAATTTCAGCTGGTCCGTCCAAATAGCCCTTTTCACCTTTTACCAAATCTAGCATCGAAAGGGTGAGAGGCTTTTCAGAATCCAATTGATAATTGCACACTTGCAATGCACCTGCTTCTACTCGCATCCAGCATTTTTCACCTTCATGACCGTGGATGGGTGCCTTCTGACCTGCTTGCCAACAAACGATTATAATTTCAAAGTCATCGTCTTTGTGTACCAGGTGGCGGGCATATTTATCTATTTTGAATTTTTTATAATCATTCAGATCTGTTTCGGACAATATATATTGCCTTAATAGTTTAGAAATTTCCGGTACAGGAAAATCCTGACGGGCATATTCTTTTAATTGGCTGATTAATTTTTCCATAAATTTATTCTTTCTATATTATTATAACTTAATCTTCAAAGAATAATCCTACTCCATCAGTAGGCAAATCTTGAAAGACAATTAAGTTTTACCATAGATCCTAATTTTGATGAATCATTATCAAACATAAGATACATAATCCGGTATATAGGCTTCTTTTCGAATGGTTTGCTCAATATTTTCAGGCCTGGGAACTTGTGCTAAATTATTATCAAACACGTATTCTGCAATAGCTATTGCAATCTGAATTGAGATTTCACGAATATTAGTTAATGGTGGATAAAGCCGTCCTTCATCAAAATCGGAAAAACTAACCATGGCCCCCAAGGTTTGAGCCGCAATAATTAACATTTCATCGACCACACGAGAGGCTCTTGATATGACGATTCCCATGCCCAGACCAGGAAAAATATATGCGTTATTTCCTTGCCCAGAATAAAATGTTTTCCCCTTGAATTTTACTGGATTAAAGGGACTTCCACTGGCAAATAAAGCCTTTCCGTCTGACCATTTATAAGCTTCTTCTGCAGTACATTCAGACTTAGTTGTGGGGTTAGATAAAGCAAAAATAATTGGATTCTCATTATTTTTAGCCATTGCTTTTATAACTTCTATTGTAAACACATTTGGTTGACCAGCTACACCAATAATTACAGTAGGTTTTATTTTTTTTACTACCTCAAGAAAATTGGTTTCTCCCGTTATTGAATGGGCAAACTTTTCTTTATTCACGGTTAAATGATCTCGCCCTTTTACCACTAATCCCCGAGAATCAAATAGATATATATTCTCCCGTGAATTCTGAGGAGAAACGCCTGCCATTTCCTTTGCAGTTGCAATATCCTCTGCAATACCTATTGCTGCTGACCCCGCACCGTAAAATAAAATACATTGTTCTGAAAGAGACGACTCTAGATTTTTCATTGCAGTGAATAACCCAGCTAAAACGACGCTACCGGTTCCTTGGATATCATCATTAAAAGAACAATAATCATACCGGTATTTTTCTAATAATCGATACGCATTTTGATTCGCAAAATCTTCAAACTGAACCAAAGCATTCGGAAATACTTTTGAAACTGCATCCATAAACTCATCTATCAATTGATCAAATTCGTCCCCAACTATTCTTTTATGTCTTAATCCAATATAAAGCGGATCCTCAAGTAGTACATTATTATTAGTGCCCACATCAATTGTGATAGGTATCGTTTTTCTTGGATCGATACCTGCGCAGACTGTATATAAAGATAGTTTTCCTACAGGAATTCCCATTCCATCAGCACCTAAATCTCCTAACCCTAAAATACGCTCACCATCAGTAACAACAATTACATCTATTTCATTTCTTGGCCAATTTTTGAGTATAGTTTCAATACATCCTTTATCGTTATTTGAAATGTACATTCCTCGAGGTCGGCGAAAAATATGACCATATTCCTGGCATGCCTGACCAACAGTTGGCGTATATATAATGGGTAAAAATTCTTCTATCTCATCCATTATTAATCGATAAAATAATGTTTCATTTCTATCCTGCAGAGACATGAGATAAATATATTTTGCCATATCTGTTTCGAGAGATCGAACGGTTGACAAAACCTTCATTTTTTGTTCGGATTGTGTCGAAATATGAGGTGGCAACAACCCTTCTAATTTCAATAATATTCTTTCTTTAGAAGAGAAGGCTGTCCCCTTATTCAATAAAGGATTGTGCAATAAATCCACACCTTTCACATCCTTTTGGATATTTTTCATATTTTTGCTGTAATTCTCATTTTTATCTTATTCTATTTTTCAGAAATACAATCAACTTGATTACATTTCTCCTGCACTAACAGAACTATGCTCATTATCCAACCAGTCTCCAATAAAAGTATGGGCTGATCTCAACTCTTCTAAAGATGCTGCCATTACAACCATATCTTGCTCATGTCCTTCTTGATCCTGGACATAATTTGGTAGTACTCCTCCTATTTTAAATCCTAAATGGGTGTATATATTCATTAAATCTTTTTGGGGGCGCATAAATTTAGTGGTTATTTTTTCGAGTTTTTTACTGTGGGCTATATCAAATATATCTTTAGCCATGGCATATTGAATCCCCTTCCCAAGCTGATCTTTTGGTACTACCATACGTAAATATGCTGAACTACTTTTCCATGAATCAGAACTAATCGCCAAGGATGAATCTCCAACAATTTTACCGTCCATTTCAGCTATCCGCCTTATCACTTTTCCCGACTCTGATTCTTTTGCTCGTTCTATTAAATGATTTTTGTCAGTTACATCACTTCGAAAGTAATTCCGCTTTGATTCAGGTATTTCATTAAAAAATGTTACTGAATTTTGGAAATCCTCCGAAGATAAATCTTTAATCACAATAATAGATTTGTCTTTTAATATAAATGTTTTTGTCTCCATTTAAATAACTCCTGCTAATTCTTGAAGAAGACGCCAATTAGCCAATCGATCAGCTTGGGAAGATTTCATAATGTCATCCGGTTTACCATTCTGGTCAAAATGTTTCGCAAATCGTCCTTCTGATCTGGCAAAAGTTATAAAGTCTGTGGCTTCATCCGTTTTAGGATTCACATACCAATCTTTATTTTTTGCAGGGTTTCCTTGCAGTGAGAGTCGCTCAGAAATGCGCTCCCCTTTTGAAGGATCATAAATAAAAATAGGGAAAGCTCGAGAGTCTGCAGCAAGCTTTGCCTGTTGCATAGCCATATCATCCGCCACACCATGTTCTGGCTGGCAAGTTGTATAAACATTAATGACTGAAGGGCCTGGATATTCATTGGCAGCCATAATTGCCTTGTAAAAATGATTCGTATGAGCAGATGTTGTTTGGGCTACAAATATATCGGGATGCATCATACATAAGTTTGCAATTTCTTTTCGTTTTTCTGTTTTGCCACCGAGGACTTTTCCCACCACCGACATTTTAGCATCCTGACCTGTAAAAGTAGCTGTGGATGTCTGTCCGCCTGTATTTGAATATACTTGCGTATCTAATATGAGTACGTTGATATCCATGCCGGATGCCAACATGCGAGACATTGCTTGGAAACCAATATCTACCATAGCACCATCACCACCAATAGCCCATAGTTTTTTCTCTTGCCATCCCATCTGATCCCAACGCGCTCGGATACCCATAGCATCCGCAGATACATTTTCAAAAAGAGAATTGGTCCAAGGTACTAAAAATGGATTATAAGGATAGGTTGACCCATAAACTGTATTGCATCCTGTAGCTGCAACCAGACCAATACTCTCTTTTCCATAAACAAATCCCGTGGCAGCAAGCATCATCCTCAAGGCTGTTCCCTCTCCACACCCCATACAAGATCCGGCGCCACCAGTATAAAGCATAGAATCGCTGGCAAGCATCATATCTACTAATACTCGTTCGTTTATATATTCTGATGGGGTGTCTCCCAATTCATTAAAAAAATCAAAGGCTGTTTGATAGGTAGGTATTGTATTATCCACTTTGGTAATCATGGACAAGGCTTCATGATCTCCACAGGCATCTACACACTCTGCACATCCTTTACATTTAGTCGGATCAATAAAAATGCCAAACTTTGCCGGTTCTTTCCCTTGTTTCGAAGGCACCTTAGAAAATTTATTGGTATCTGCCCATTGGTTTAATATCCATCCTTTAATTTCACCTGATTCCAATTTGTCTATGGTTTTATTCAGTTGAGATTCAGGAATAGCTTTTCCAAGAATAGCCGTATCAGGGCATTGGGTAACACACTCCATACAAGCAACACAATTATCTGATGTGAATTCAGGAATATCCGGCGCAATATAACTGAAGTCACGAAGCGCTGCTGTTCCTGAAGGGATTATACTCCTCGCTACCGATTCATCTGCTGGAAGACCTTCTTCTGCCGTTCCGTTATTATAAGCACCCACAATTCTTTCATTAAAATCTTCAACATCTAAAACGTTGAAAGCTGTCTTTTTATTTAGTTCTGAAACTTGAATGCTCATGCTACAACTTCCTTTGAATCTTTTTGTTTGACTTCAAAAACTTCATTAAATCCCCGTTTAACTGCATTTAAATTGTCTTGAACAACTTGTTCGCCTCGTTTTCCAAAATATTTTCTCAAAGATTTTTCAACACCATCCATTAAATCATCTTCACTAATATCAGATCGTTCCAAAAAAGGCGTCGCTTTTAAGAAAATCCCTAATAATACAATCCCTTGCATCCTTTGGATTAAATCAGGTCGAGAAGAAACATCTTTCGCAATTTTAACCGTATCCAATGCTAATACTTTAATCTTATTTTTTTTTATGGTTTTTTGGGCCCATTTCGGAAAATCACACCATATTTCACTAGATTCTGTCTTGGGTGACTGAACAAAAAGCATTCCCCCCTCCTGAAGTCCTTTTAGAGGGTTCGCAAGATTAAAAGCATTCACATCATTGAGTGGAACAAATTCAACAAATTCAAGTTCGTTATGGGTTTTTACTCGTTTCGGACTCACAGTTAAATAATATGTTGTTGGAAGCCCTTTTTTCTCCGAACCATATTTCGGATAGGCTTGGACATACATATCAAAAAGATCCGCAACAATTGTTGCGATAATTTTATTGGTGGTTACAGAGCCATATCCACCAACGGAATGCCCCCGCATAGAGAATGTACCATCACATCTTATATCTGTTGATTCACCTGCATTTATAGCGAGATCATGCTGAATGCCAATCGCAAAATACTTTTTATCATCTTTTATCATATTTTCGACTACGGCAATAATGTCATCAGGGCGGACATCTCTAGAACCCAACCCTGCTGAACCTGAGTAAATCTTTGGTACTCTAATTTTTCCACTTTCATCTGGCTGAAGATTATCTGCGAAGGACGATTTAATCTCCATAGTGAGCGGGTTACTTTCAGCCAATGGATTATCCATCCTTTCTAACACAGAAAATGCATTTACATTTTTTAATGCTTCTACAATTTGTTTTCCAGGAAATGGACGAAATGATGTCACATGAACAATCCCTACTTTAATATTTTTTTCTAACCGAAGGTAATCCACAGCCGATTCTGCTGTTTCAATCATGGACCCCATACCCACTATGGCATATTCAGCATCATTCATTTTATATTGTGAAATCATTCCATATTCACGGCCTGTTAATTTTTTGAAATCCGTCATTGCATCCAAAAGGGATTGTTCAATTTTATCTGTATAAACCCGTTGAGCAATTTTCCCTTTCATGTACGAATCTTGATTTTGAACAACCCCGGTCATAATCGGATGATAAGGGTCCATCAAATTCACAAGTTTATCCTGAGGTTTACCTACAAAATCATCCATCATTTCAGGCTCATGTAATTTTACATTTTCAATAGTATGTGTAGTTAAAAATCCATCCATTATATTTAGAAAAGGCGTGTGGGTATCTTCGGCCACGCGCCGGCAAATTAAAGCTAGATCCCCTGTTTCTTGAGCATTCTTAGCAAATAGCATACCCCACCCTGTATCCGTAACAGCCATAACATCATCATGCCCTGCGTGAACATTTAAAGAGTGAGATGTAAGGGCTCGGGCTCCAATATGAAATACAACTGGAAGCCGCTTGCCCGAAATTGTATAGAGGACTTCTTTCATTAAAACCAATCCCTGCCCCGATGTAAAATTGGTAACTCGCCCTCCAGCTAAAGCATAACCTTCACAAGCAGAAGCAGAACTATGTTCCGACTCAGATTCAATAAAAACCATATGGTCACCCCAAATATTGGTCCCACCATTCGCAATAACTGCTTGGTAACCAGACCCCATGGTAGTCGATGATGTGATTGGATACGCGCAGGCACCTTGTGTGATATGAGATTCAACCCAAACTACAATTGCGGCGCCGTCTGCTGTAGATTTAATTCCTGAATATTTTTTCATTAAATCCTCTAGTTTGATACACTAATAACTATTTATTTGTGATACATAATTTATAATATTTAGTGTTTATAAAAAGGAATTGAAAATCTTTTTCAATTTTGAATAATTTTAACATCATTTTTTTTAATTAGGGCAATTCAAAGGATATGGATTTATCTCTAACGGAAAGAACAGGTATCGGTGATTTCCTCACCACCTTATCGACTGTCGATCCGAATAATAACTGATTCATTGCTGAATGACCATGACTTGACATAACAATCATTTCTGCCTGATTCTCTCTGGAATAGTTTATGATTTCTTTAAATGGAATTCCTTCTAATAAGTGATACTCGGCAACACAATTAGAAAGATACTCCAATACTTCTAATTCTAATTTATCAGATAATTCGTTTCTATTCCTTTCTAATTCATTCGGCAGTGATAATTGTTGATAATAAACGGGTGGAACTATATTGGGGTTTAGCACATGAATTAAGTCAATTTTCATATCAAATCCCTCGCTAAGCATTATTGCTTTCTCATAAGCGACTCGCGCTGAAGCTGAAAAATCAGTTGTAAGAACTATTCGTTTCATTATTTTCTCCTTTTAATTTCGATTTTTAAATAGTTTAAAACGGACTGGGACTGATATCCAAACACCAACAGGTATTTCTCTTTGCTTTGCAGGAATAAACCTTGTTTTTCTTATTGCATCACAAGCCGCTTCGTCTAATCCAGTATCTGGAATTCCTTTTATAACAATTGTATCCCTTACTCGCCCTTTCTTATCAACAAAAAATTGGACAAATACATCACCTTCAATCCCTGCCTCTCTTGCCATTTCAGGATAAATTAAATTTTTCTTTATGGCACTATACCCCCCTATGGGCATTGGTGGCTCGTCATAAGGAATAAATTTAACATCCGGACCATCCTTTGGCATTGGTGGCGGGGCATCTAAAACATCATATTCTTCAAAACTGAATTCCTCTAAAGTGAGATCATCTGAAATATCCTCTGTTTCCGCTGCAATAGGTATTGATGGTCTAGTAGGTCGCGGCAAATTTTCAAGCTTTTGATGGGTCAAGGGTATATCAATCTGGTCAATATCTTTATAAGTATATTCTTCAATGTCAAATTGACTTCCCGATAATTTTGGGTATCGTAAAAATAATACTGTAATAATAATTATACTTAAAAAAAATGATAATCGAGTAATGATAATTTCATTTTTCGCCATTTTAATCGAATATTGATGTTTTTTTATCACGATATTAGGACCATTTTATCTTTATTTAAATTACAGTATTAATTTATTAATAGCAATTCATTCTGCCGTTCTGAACGATAAAATACTTTTAAAATTCCTTGTTGAGTTTTAATGTAAATAACGCTTATTCTTTGCAGTTCTTTTTTTACAAAATCTAACGAAGTGAGGTTTAATCAATATGAGCAGTTTTGATTCATCGGTTATAAAAGATAAATGCCAACTTTATGGGCTTGTCACCCTACGCGTACTCATCGGTTGGCATTTTTTGTTCGAAGGAATTTCCAAAATAATTAACCCATACTGGTCGTCAGCAGCCTATCTTTTAGATTCAAAATGGATCTTTTCAGGATTAGCAAAAACGATTGTTTCCAACCCTACCCTTTTGGGCATTTCAGATTATGTAAATATGTGGGGACTTACATTTGTTGGTATTTCTTTACTCTTAGGATTATTCAGCCGCTATGGTGCTTTAATCGGAATGGTGTTCGTTTCTCTTTATTACCTATTTGCCCCACCCCTCCTCGGTTTAGAATATGGCCGTCCAGGTGAAGGCAGTTATCTTATTGTAAACAAAAACCTCATTGAAGCTTGTGCACTTTGGGTAATCTATTGTTTCCCCACCAGTCAAATCATCGGTTTGGATCGTTTCTTTTCCAAACTAGAATCAAATTAAAGGGAGTTTGTTATGAGCGATCAACCGAACAAACAAAATCAAACAAATTTAGAACGCCGAGACATTATAAAAGGTCTTGCCACTGTGCCCGTATTTGGCCTTTTCTTGGCAAACCTCTGGCGGAAAATGAGTCGTGATGCGGCCAAAAAAGCCAACCTGCTTTCCAACTTAATCCAAGAAAAATCTGCCCCCGCAGTAATTAGTGGATTGTCAGATAGTAAACATTTGAACATTGGCGTAATTGGATACGGCGGTCGAGGCGGTCATTTGGTCCGCGGTGCTGGATTTGCTACTCCGAGCTGGACAGACCGAGCTTCGGAAAATGCGCGAAAGAATAAACTGGACAAGGGATTTGCAACCTTCATGTCCCAAGAAGATTTGAATGTATCCCTTGTGGGAGTGTGCGATTTATTTGATGTAAATGCAAATAATGGTATTGCCGCTTCCGCCAATGAAGTTCGCCCCGGTAGCAAACCGAGTAAGTCTGCTGTTCGGTACCGTCACTATAAAGAATTGCTCGCCAATGATGAAATTGATGCGGTCATTATTGCCACACCGGACCACTGGCATTCCCGTATTTCTATTGATGCGGCCAAAGCTGGGAAACATGTCTATTGCGAGAAAGGAATGACCCGAACTTTTGATGAGGCAGTAGATGTTTACGATACAATAATAGAAACAGGAATTAAATTTCAGCTTGGTCACCAGAACCGCCAGGTAGAAGCAAATGAAAAAGCAAAGCAAATCATTAAACAGGGTCTCCTTGGTCCTATCAATATGGTTGAACTGACCACCAACCGAAACTCTCCATGGGGCGCATGGGTTTGGAATATCCACCCTGATGCCAACGCCAAAACGCTCGATTGGGACATGTTCCAGGAACCATCACCCAACAAAATTCCCTTTGGTAAAGAAGCACTAGAGCGTTTCTTCCGCTGGCGCTGTTGGTATGACTATGGCACTGGACTTTCCGGAGATTTATTCTCTCATGATTTTGATGCATTAAATCAGATTATGGACATTGGTATACCAAAATATGCATCTTCAACAGGTGGTATCTATTTTTACAAAGACGGCCGTGATGTACCTGACGTTTGGAATGCAACTTTGGAATATCCGGATAAGGATTTAACTGTTCTATACAGTGCTACCCTTTCCAGCAATAATCCTCGTGGAAACCGGATTATGGGTCACGATGCCACCATGCAAATGGGCGGTCAAAGCGGTGGTGGATCTGTCCATGGATTTGTAGTGACGGCAGACTCCGAATCCACCCAATATAAAGAACGGCTACAGAGTGGTATCATAAATCCGAAATACCCAATTTACACTTATTCGCCAGGGTCAAAACAGATTGATGGTGTAACATCAGCCACTTCTCGTTATTTCGCGAATAAGGGACTTCTTTACACCTATCGCGAAGGAAAGCGTGTGGACCCAACCCATTTACATATCAAGGATTGGCTCGATTCCATCCGCAATGACGGTACCCCAAAATGTAATATTGAAGTAGCTTTCCACGAAGCAGTGGCATGCCACATGGCGACCGAATCCTATTTCCAAGGTCGGCGAATCGAATGGGATCCTGTGAATCGCAAATTGATTTGACACTATAAACTCAGAAAATTAAATGACGAAAAATTCTCGATTGGGGACTATGATGTTCCTGCAATACGCCATTTGGGGTGCATGGTTACCCCTTACGGCAAGATACCTCTCCGCTAGTATAGCAGAAGGGGGACTTGGATTCTCCGGATCACAAATTGGCATGATCCTCGGTTTAGCCGGATCAATTGGCGCCGTTGCGGCACCTTTTATTGCGGGCCAATTTGCAGACCGATATTTTAGCACAGAAAAGGTTTTGGCTTTTTTGGTCTTTACCGGTGGACTTGTTAAATGGTACACATCGACACAAACAGATTACCAAGCGTGGCTCTACTTATCTATTCTATATAGTGTTTTGTATATGCCAACGCTAGCCTTATCAAATTCCGTAGCCTTTGCCCACATTGACGATGCGGAAAATTCTTTCCCAAGAATAAGAGTTTGGGGCACGATTGGTTGGATTGCAGCCAGTTGGGCCTTCCCCATGATTTGGCTCCAGCAGGATCTTTCGTTTCAACTTATGCCGCCATTTCTTTCCGGCGCTGAAGTCCCCAATGTGACAGCCCGTTTGGCAGATGCACTTAAATTTTCCGGATTCATTTCAATGACCTATGGCGCATTCTGTTTTATGCTTCCAAACACACCGCCCAAAGCAGATGCAGTTGAAAAACTGGCCTTCAAAAAAGCATTTTCTCTTTTCAATAATAAATCATTTCTCGTCCTTGTTTTAGCCAGTTTGGGTGTAAGTATTATTCACCAGATCTACTTTCTCCAGACGGGGCCATTCCTCTCGTTTATCGGGATTAAGGATAGTGCTATTGGTCCCGCCATGACCATCGGCCAATTTGCAGAAATCGCCACCATGGCCTACTTAGGATTCTTCTTAAAGCGCTTCGGTTTCAAGAAAGTTATCACCATCGGCATTATGGCCTACTTCGCGCGTTATGCCATTTTTGGCACATCCATTCTCCCTGCTTGGGTGATGGTTGTTAGTCAGGCCTTTCACGGATTTTGTTTTGCTTTCTTTTTTGCCGCCGGATTTATCTACGTGGATAAGCTTGCGGATGATGATGTTCGCCATTCTGCCCAAACGGTATTTGGCATTATCATTTTTGGCGGTGGCCCCGTTGTGGGTGGATGGCTCTCCGGGTATTTGCAGGAAATTTATACAGTCGGTGGGATTTTTAATTATTCCAGTTTTTGGTACACGCTGGCTGGAATGGGATTGGTCACGGGTATTTTATTTTTCTCCTTCTTCAACGTACAATTAAAAAAGAGTGATGAATAAGTATGGGTAAACAACGCATAGGTATCGGATTTATCGGTGGTGGCTTCATCACTCGTTTTCATATACAATCACTAATATCCGTACGGAACTGCGATGTGGTGGGTGTCATGTCCCGCACAAAAGCATCCGCTGAAGAATCGGCCAAACTGGCCCGATCTATCGGTGTAGGAGATAATGCAAAAGCATACGACACCATTACCGATATGATTGCCGACCCTGCTATTGATGCACTTTGGGTCTGTTCCCCGAACTTTGCCCGTATTGATACATTCGAAGAAATCGCCAATGCCATTTCTTCGGGTAAAGGTCAATTGATCGGTGTGGCCTGTGAAAAACCATTGGGGCGGAATGTTGCGGAAGCACAAAAAGTTATGGAACTCACAAAGAGTGTGGGACTCTTGGATGGCTATTTGGAAAATCAAGTTTTTGCCCCGTCAATTGTGAGAGGGAAAGAAATCATCTGGGCGCGTGGTGCTTCAACCACAGGAAGACCTTATTTAGCTCGGGCGGCAGAAGAACATAGCGGTCCCCACATGCCATGGTTTTGGGAAGGCGCTCTTCAGGGTGGCGGTGTGCTCAATGATATGATGTGCCATTCTGTAGAAGAAGCACGCTTTATGCTTACCGAACCGGGAAAGCCTCGGGAATCCATTACACCCATCAGCATTAGCGCTCATACCGATTGCCTAAAATGGCAGCGTCCTGAATATGCCAAAATTTTGTCAGATAACAGTGATGGTAAAACAGATTATTCCAAAAAACCATCGGAAGATTTTGCCCGATCTCTCATAGAATATTTGGATGAGGATGGAAATAAACTCATAGTGGAAACGACTACATCATGGTGTTTTGTGG
>Ga0209252_1000184_pt1 | contig 51072 bp, 46 predicted proteins | sample SaaInlV_135m_DNA_3_FD_184673 | JGI IMG/M metagenome (GOLD analysis project Ga0209252, IMG submission 184673) | Marine microbial communities from expanding oxygen minimum zones in the Saanich Inlet - Saanich Inlet SI074_LV_100m_DNA (SPAdes) (version 2) | ecosystem: Environmental > Aquatic >... | reverse complement strand
CCTTGATTTAATTGTAAAGGCAGCAGATAATAATATCATCAATAAATTATTGATTGCAGGTGGAAATGAAAATGATTTATTGAAATTAGAAATACCAATAAATGACTCAATCACATTGCTTGGATCGTTATCACATGATGAAATTGCGCACTATTTATCAGTTGCTGAAATAACAGTTATTCCATCTAGGTGTGAAACATATGGCATCTTTCTTGCAGAAGCTATATGTTGTGGAAGCCCTGTTGTGGCAACAAATGTAGGTGGGATTCCAGAAGTAATTGCATTAGCTATTGAAAAATTGAGCCTTAATGAAAAAGAAATTTTTAATCGCTGGGTCAAACTTGTAGAACCAGATGTTGAATCTATAAGAAGTGGTATTCAAAAAATTAAATCTAATAACAAAATTGAAGATTATATAAATATTATACCCAAAATAAGGTCTCAATTTCATTGGGAAAAAAGGTTATTAGCCATTCAACAAATATTGATTAGTAATTAATTTGATAATTCTAAAATTATTAGCGGTCTTGATAGCGAGGTTGTTATACTTTTTTTATAAATATGAAGGTATAAATATTTTATTCAAAAGTCTACCATCAAATATTATCGTTCATATTCTACGCTTATTTGGAGCAAAAATTGGGAAAGATGTCCGCATTCAAGCGCCATTTCTTATTCACAATGCAGATCAAATTTATCCAATTTATTCTAATTTAATTATAGGAGATGATTGCTATATTGGTCGAGATTGCATTTTTGATTTAATGGGTAAAATTAGTATAGGGCATAAAGTTACCCTATCGCATCGCATTGTTTTGAATACACACACCAATGCTGGAAAAAGCCCCATCGCCAATAAAACATTAGTAAATACAAGTGGGGAGATTAAAATTAATGATGGAGCCTATTTAGGGATCAATGTAACAGTTCTAGAGTCTGTTAATATTGGTAGTCAATCAATTATTGGAGCAAAATCACTTGTGAACAGAGATATACAGGATCACGTTATTGCATTTGGTGTTCCCTGTAAAGTTCAAGGCCCAATAAATATATGATTAACTTATTAGTTATTCTATTTACTCTAGCAGGTATTCGATCCATATTGTTGACGAAGAATGGCTTAGAAAATTCCCTGAAATTTATTATTTTTGCCTTTGTTTTGGGATACCGTACATTTGAACTTATCCCCGGCTTGAAACTACACCCCATTGAATTATTTATTTACTCATGCATTATTAGAATTATTATATCCAATGCAGTCAAATATAGGGAAATGTCATTAGCGATATCGTTACTAGGTATCTTTTTTATTGCCTATTTCTTCATTGATTTTTTAACGGGGTATCATTTCATGGTGCTATTAGAATTCAAGAATGCTTTTTTACTGATTTTGATCTTTTTTATAACTCAACACATCCATTTTTCGAAATCCTATTTTGTTCGACTCTTAAAATATTACTTAATGGCAGCGTCATTAATATCAATTCTGGGTGTTATAGAATACCTATTCCCTTCATTCATGTCATCTATATTTGGTTTTCAAAGTAGGTCTATGAACACCCCAGAAAGTATTTTTTTCACTCGTTTAGCCTTTCTTTTTTGGGGAACGCATTTGGCAGCGAATCTTATTGCACCTGTGTTCCCAATTATATTATTACTGAAAGTAGAAAAAGACTCCATTGTTAAAAACAATTATATTTTAACCTTTTTGCTTATGATTAATCTTATAGCGATCTATTTATCAGGCAACAGGATTTCCTGGCTGATATTAACAATTTTACTTCTTACCATAATTTTCCAGTACAGAAACTTCTTAGTACCTTATATGAAATCCTACGCATTATTGGTAACGATGATCTTTGTGGCATATGTTTATTCTCAACCGGTAGAAGGCCGATATATATCCACTTTCAAAGCACTCACAGGGAAGATAGATACTCGTTACGATTCAAGCGGTGGCGCACGAATGGCCAGGGTTCAAATAGCAATCAATTCTATTGTCGAAAAACCGTTAGGTACAGGCTGGGGCAGTCAGGGATGGGTACATAGTGATGTGTTACAGATTGCTGCCAGCGTTGGGATTATACCCGGAATAATTTTCCTAATTGCACCATTATTTCTTTTATTTCGAATGTACCGCGCTTATTTAATTGCTCCCATTAATGATCAAACAGCCTTTTTTGTTTGCTGTGGTTTATTAATATTTATCATTATTTCACTGTACTTAAATGGTAATATAATGAAGGTGCAATCCGGCGCTCCCCTGTTAGTTTTATGGGCAATAGCTGATGGTTACCTCACCTGTTATAAACAAGTAGATTCATCCTAATTGTCAAGATGAAAGAAATACAGAAAATTTCAATTCTTTTACCGACTTTTAATTGCCAAACATCAGTTAGAGCATCATTGGCTTCCGTTGAATGGGCAGATGAAATAATTGTAATAGATTCTTTTAGTAAAGATGATACAATTAAAATAGCAACAGAATATGGGGTTAGGGTATTCCAGCATGAATATATTAATTCTGCGAAACAAAAAAACTGGGCTATCCAGCATTGTTCGAATGAATGGATATTCCAGATTGATTCAGATGAAATCTTGGAAGAAAAAGCTGAAGGGATTATTCGTGATGCAATTAATAATGCAGGCGAAAATACACATTGTTTCAAAATGCCTCGTAAAAACCATGTATTAGGAAAGTGGGTAAAATATGGTGGTTTATATCCTGATTGGGAATACCGGTTATTCAGGAAAGTATACGGGAAATGGTGGGATAGGGAAGTGCATTCCAGGATAGTTGTACCCGGGGAAGTCCAAACACTTGAAACACCACTCATTCATCACGGTATGCCTAATATTAGCAAACAGTTAAGCAATTTGAATCGGTATACTCGATATGAAGCAGATGAATTAAGCAAGAAAAAGATTAAGTTTTCTTTCGTTAAATGGGTTTTAGGTCCAATCTATTATTTTATGAAAAGGTATATTTTATTGCAAGGATATAGAGATGGCTGGCGTGGTTTCTTTTTAGCCGTTTATGCTGGTTTTTATTTTTTTTTAAGCCAGGCCAAATTATTTGAAATGGAAACATTAAAATTGAAAAGGAGTCCGGAGTAAAAATAACTTTTATTGAAGACTCAAGTGAAATGGGTGGTGTACAGCATAGTACTTTATTACTTGCAGAATATTTATGGTTAACGGGTCAATATGATATAGAAACACTATTACCAAACTCTGGCCCTTTTGCGGATAAACTTTCCCAAAAATCAATTCCAATAATATTCTATAAACCTATTTCATATAAATCTACATCCAAATCTTTTTTTAATGATCGAATTAGAATTCCAAATCCAATCGCATGGGCCTGGAATTTGTCTGCCATTTTATTGAATATAATTAGAATAAAAAAAAATATTAAATCCACTACAGATTTGGTGATTACCAAGGGTTTAATAAATCATTTTGCGTCTGGTCTTGCATGTGAAAGATTAAATATTCCGGTTATCTGTCATCTTCAAGATTTAATTACAAATCGATATTTTGGACTCATGAATATTATATTTAATATATTTGCGAAAATTATCCCCAATTATATTATTTGTGATGGGCAATCAATTCAAAATCAATTGAATAATTCTGTTTTACCTAAAACAAAAGTGATTTTAAATGGAATAAATGTTTCTGATTTAAAGCGATCAGATGTATTAAGAAATCAAATTAGAAATGAGTTTGGAATCTCAAAAGATGCCTATGTCATTGGACATGTAGGGAGAATGACTCCCTGGAAAGGGCAAGAAGCTTTATTGAATGCATTTATTGATTATTCATCTATAAATGAAAATGCATATCTTTTTTTGGTGGGTACACCCTTATTTGATAATGATCTTTATTATAATTCAATAATAAAGATTCTTGAATCACATTCATTAATGCATCGAGTCATTATGCCTGGGTATCGAAATGATTTACAATCATTATTCTCGGCTATGGACTTATTCCTATATCCCTCTCTTGAAAAAGATACATCGCCACTAGCTTTAATAAGTGCCATTTCATCAGGCCTAGCAGTTGGTATGTCAACTATAGATAGTTTATCTGAAATTGCTGATAAGTGTAATTATATTGATATTTTTAACCCGAAAAAACTTGATGAAATGAGTGCGCTAATGAAAAAATATGAAAATGATGAAATTCGAAAAAAGATTGGATTATTGAATAGAGAAGCGGGTAAAAATAATTTTGATATTTCAATTCATGGGCAAAAGTTCCAACGGATAATTGAACAAAATCGTAAAGGTATTTAATTGATTCATTTTAATAAAAAATATTCTGCAAAGAATGAGAAAAAGTACATGGATGATGTATTATCATTAGATGTACAATCAGGAGATGGAAAATACACAAAACTTTGTCATACGTATTTAAAAAATTATACAAAAAACTCTATACCTTTCTTAACCACGTCCTGCACACATTCTTTAGAAATGGCAGCACTTTTACTTGATATTCAACTGGGTGATGAAATAATAATGCCATCATTTACCTTTGTTTCCACCGCAAATTCTTTTTTACTTCGTGGTGCGAAAATTATTTTTTGTGATAGTCAGAAGAATCATCCAAACATGGATATAAATCATGTAGAATCATTGATTACGACTAAAACTAAAGCCATAATTCCGGTTCATTACGCCGGCATTGCTTGCCCAATGGATGAATTAATTTTAATAGGAAAAACCAACAATATAAAAATAATTGAAGATGCTGCTCAAGGAATTGGTGCATTCTACAAAGAAATGCCTTTAGGAACAGTCGGTGATATTGGTTGTATTTCATTCCATGATACAAAAAATATATCATGTGGAGAAGGTGGTGCAATTTTAATAAATGATCCATTATTGAAAATAAAAGCAGAAATCATAAGAGAAAAAGGCACAAATCGTGCAGCTTATTTTCGGGGAGAGATTGATAAATATGGATGGCAATCTTTAGGGTCTTCTTATTTATTATCTGATATATTGGCTGCAAAATTATTTTCTCAATTAGAAGAACTCGACCAAATAACTAATTATAGAAAAAAAATATGGCAAACTTATTTTGACGCATTAAAATGTTTAGAAAATGAAGGAAAATTAGCTTTGCCGGAAATACCCGATTTTGCTAATCATAATGGGCACATATTCTATTTGATATGCAATAGCGGAAAAGAAAGAAATGAGTTAATTACTTATTTAAAGAAGAATCAAATTCAGAGTACCTTCCATTATCTTTCATTACATCAATCTGAATTTTATAAAAATAAATATGTGGGTGACGATTTACCAAATTCAGATCATTTTACTGAATGTTTGATAAGGCTGCCACTTCATTATACCTTTAGTTTGGAATATCAAATGAAAGTAATCCAAGCTATAATAATGTTTTATAATTAATACAATTCTAATATAAATATTCTATATATCATTTCTGGCGAAACTGGTTTCAAAAAAACAGATGAAAAAATTCTGGATTCAATTGGGACTGTACGTAAAATGGATTATCAATCCAATTTTAATTTATTTATATTTAATACGTTTTTAAACGTTATTTGGTGCCAGACAATAATAATTTGGTTTGCTTCCATCCATGCAATTCCTGTAATCATACTCAATTATATTTTCAATAGAAGGTTAATTATTATCGCAGGTGGATTTGATGTTGCCAATGAACCGAAGTCGTCTTACGGTAGTATGAGAGGCAAATCAAGGACTGTATTGGGTAAATGGATATTATCTAGAGCTCATAGGGTTATTGCAGTTTCAAAATCAAATAAAAAGGAAATATTATTTAATGCAAATGTAAATCCAGACAAAGTAGAATTGATTTACAACGCAATTTTATTTAATGGAAAAAAGGTTAATTCGAATAAAAAAAAACAAATATTAACTGTTGGAGAAATTAATAAAGAAACATTTTTGAGAAAGGGACTGGATCGTTTTATTCAAATCGCAACAAAAATGCCAGATTATCAATTTTATCACATTGGTAAATGGACAAATAATAAAGGGAGACTTACAGATGAAATGTTTAAATATGTGGAAAGTATTTCGCCACCAAATATTAAATATTTAGGGTATGTAAATACAGAAGTTTTAAGACAATATTATTTAGAATCTAAAGTTTATTTACAATTATCGCGCCATGAAGCATTTGGGATAAGCGTAGTAGAAGCTATGTCTTATAATTGTACTCCGATTGTAACAAACTCATATGCATTACCTGAAATAGTAGGCAGAAATGGGTTTATTGTTCAAAATATTGATGAAGCAATTCTAAAAATAAAAACTGTTTTAGAGTCAGAATTATTTTCAATAGATCATTCATTATTGTCCAAATTTTCAATTGAAAATCGAAGAGATAAGTTTAATCAACTTATTTAGGTAATGATTTCATATATATTACCCATTCGAAATGAATTTGGTTTTATTGAAAAAACACTTCAATCAATTCTATCTCAAAACAATGGTAAAGACTTTGAAATTCTTGTGGCTGATGGGATGTCTGATGATGGAACACGAGAAATAGTTAAAGAATTTCAAAAGAGGAATTCATACATTATATTAATAAATAATCTAGAAAAAATTGTTTCAACAGGTTTTAATCGAGCGCTTTCGATTGCTAAAGGCAATGTGATTATTAGAGTTGATGGTCATTCGATTTTAGGCAATAATTTCACGCAACACTGTTTAAATGCATTCGAAAAAGTTGATGCTGTATGCGTGGGTGGTGCAACTGAACATGTTGCTTTCGGTTTTATTGGCTCTTCTATAAAAATTGCCCAATCTTCAATATTTGGAGTGGGTGGAGTTGCATTCCGACAAGGCTTAATCGGGGGTGAGTTTGTTGATACGCTAGCTTTTGGAGCTTATAAAAGGGAAGTTCTCGAAGAATTAGGTGGTTACGATGAAGAATTAGTTCGAAACCAAGATGATGAATTTAATTTTAGATTAATTCAAAACGGTGGAAAAATCTGGCTTGATCCATCTATTAATTCAAAATATTTTCCCCGAACATCATTTGTAAAATTATTTAAGCAATATTTTCAATATGGTTTTTATAAAATCAGGGTGATGCAAAAAAGACGAGGAATTGCATCTTTGCGACATTTGGTTCCAGCTTTATTTATAATCGCCATAATTACAGTTTTAATTTATTCTCTTTATGGAATTACCATTCCAGCGATACTGTTAGGTGCGAGTTATGCAGCATTAATGATTATTTCGATATTCATAGAATTATTAAAATCTCCCAAAAATATTTTATCTATTTTTCTGCTCCCTATAACTTTTTTTATTTTACATTTTTCATACGGGATTGGATTTTTATCTGGAATGATCTATTTCTTTAATAAATGGAATGATACAAATTTAATTGATTCACACTTTAATCGAGATACCTTTAATGAAAATACCCTTTCATAGACCCGATCTACCTCAGGATCTAAATGAGATTTATGCTGATTCCATTAGAAATGGTTGGTTAACAACGGGGAGTCAGGTTGAAAAATTTGAATATTCGTTAAAAGAATTTTTTGGTTCTAAGCATGTTATTGCAGTTAATTCTTGTACGGCAGCTCTTCATCTAGGCATGCTTGCAAAAGGTTTTAAGCCAGGAGATAAATTCATTGTTCCAACTCATACATTTGTGTCAACGGTTGAATGTGGCGAATACTTGGGTATGGAACCAATTTTTGTAGATTGCCAAAAAGACGGGTTTAATCTTGATTTAAACCAGGTCGAAGATTTGATAAAAAAAGATCCCAAAATAAAAGCAATAGTACCAGTTCATTATGGTGGTATTCCTGTGGATATGAAGCAGCTTATGAAAATGTCTGAAAAATCAAATATCTATATTTTAGAGGATTCAGCCCATGCTTTAGAAACAATTTCTAGTGCAGGGAAAGTTGGAAATACAAACCATGCTGCTGCTTTCTCATTCTATGCAAATAAAAATTTGACTACTTTTGGTGAAGGAGGAGCTTTAGCAACAAATGATTCGGATTTAGCTAAAAAAGTTAAAAATTTATCACTTCATGGTATTACAAAAGATGGTTGGAAAAGATTTGAAGCAAATGCAAAATGGGAATATGACATCATAAATCTTGGCTATAAGTATAATATGTCTGATATATCTGCTTCGTACGGAATTTGGCAATTGAAACAGATAAATGACTGGCATCGTAAAAGAACTCGTATTGCAAAAACTTACATAAATGAATTGAAAAATATTGATGGCATTGTGTGTCCAAAAGCAGATACATATGATGGAAATGCATGGCATCTTTTTGTTATCCAAATAGACCGAAGTAAGTGGAATATATCCAGAAATAAAATCATAGAATTGTTAAATGACAAAGGTATAGGTTTATCAGTACATTATAAACCTATTCACATGTTAGATTATTATCAGAAAAAGTTCGGATATAAACCAAGCGATTTTCCTCGTTCAAAATCCCTTTTTGAATCCGTAATATCAATACCACTTTATCCTAACCTTACCGAAGAAGAAACAAGCTATATAATTGATTCAATTCGTGAATTAGCTCATTTGCATTTAAACTAATTTTAAAATACTTTCTGCTCTAAAAATTAATTAATATTACTACCATGGAATTACTCTCTCGAGCGACGGCAATACTTCTTTTAATCACCTTATCCCCATTCTTATTGATCATCGGAATAGGAAGTCTTGTTATACAAGGTCGCCCAATTATCTATAGACAAACACGGGTTGGGAAACATTTTAAAGAGTTTTTTATATATAAATTCCGAACTATGCGAATAGAAGATGGAGACAGAAATAATTTTAACTCAGGGCAAGCAGCCGTTTTAACAAAATGGGGTCGTTTTTTAAGAAAAACAAAATTGGATGAGTTACCCCAACTTGCAAATATTATAAAAGGAGACATGCGGTTTATCGGTCCGAGGCCAGAGGTTCCAGAATATGTGTCTGAAGAATCATTTTCTTTTCTACATTTAATTAAACCTGGTTTATCTGGATTTTCATCAATTTTATTTCGAAATGAATCTGAAATTTGGACAATGATAGATTCTGATGATCCTTATAAAGATATTCTAAAAATAAAAGTTGGTCTTGCCAAGTACTATGTAAATAAAAAAAGTTTCATCCAAGATTTAAAACTGGTTATGATTACTGTTGTGTCTCTTTTTATTCCTAAAAAAATGGGACATTACCTATTGATGGAATTGCTAAAAATTGATAATACTGAAAAAATTCGGTTGAAGGATATTATTAGCACAGTAAGAATTAAAGAAATTGAAAAGGATAAGACTCTTGAAGATCCAAAAGCAAATCGACGGAAATTAATTTTCGCTGACATTATTGCCGTATTAGTTGGTTTTATTTTTGCATGTTATATCCGAAATGATTTTTTAACACCAGAATTACTTTCAGATATTAATATTTTTCCTATTTTAGGTGCTTTAGTTGTTGCAAAAATAATGTCTTATAAATATTTTGGCCTTTATAAAGGAATGTGGCGATACACTAGTGTGATAGATATTTTCAATATCGCCAAGGCTAATATAATTGGGTCATTAATCATTATAGCTACCCTTGGTTATTTTAGAGGATTTCAGGATATCCCACGGGCAATATTTATTATAGATTTAATTTTAGCAACAGGATTTACGAGTGCGATACGATTAGGGATTCGCCTTATATTTTCACATTTATTAAATCCTCATCCTTATAAATTAGATTTTTCTAAAAGAGTGATCTTAATAGGTGCTGGTCAAACGGGTGAATTCATTTGTAAAGAGTTAATGAATGATTCTAAACATCACATGGAACCTGTTGGTTTTTTAGATGACAATCCTGATTTGCAGGGAAGGGAGATCCACGGAAAAAAAGTTTTGGGGAAATTGGAAGATCTTTCAGATTTAGTCAGTCAATATGATGAAGCTTTGATTTGTTGCCCTGATAGCCCTAGAAAACAAATGCATCGAATTATTGATATTTGTAAGGAAGCAGGGAAGCCATTTCGTACGTTGCCATCGGTATCAGAATTAGTATCAGGGAAAGTTTCCGTAAATCAATTTAGAGAGGTATCACTAATTGATTTATTGGGTCGAAATGAAATTAAATTAGATGAAGATCTAATTACAAATTATCTTCAAGGAAAGCGTGTTCTCATTACGGGTGCTGGTGGGAGTATCGGCTCAGAACTTGTAAGACAATGTTTAAAATTTAATCCAGCATTATTGGTTATGTTGGACAATAGTGAATTAAATCTTTTTGAAATTGAAAGAGAGATTATTTCAAACTTATCGAATGTTTTAATAAAACCACTTTTATCAGATATTAGAGATGAAAATATTCTGAGTAAGGTATTTACTGAATTTGAGCCACAGGTCGTTTTTCATGCTGCTGCTTATAAACATGTAACGCTTCAAGAAGCTTTCCCGTGGGAAGCTATCAATACGAATGTTATTGGGACTTCAAATATTGTTCGTGAATCGTTAAAACATGATGTTGAAAAATTTGTTTTAGTCAGTACAGATAAGGCAGTCAAACCGACAAATGTTATGGGGGCAACAAAAAGATTGGCAGAATTGATTTGTCAAGGAGCAAATTCTAAATTTGGAACTCGATTTATGGCTGTTCGATTTGGAAATGTTCTTGGCTCGTCAGGAAGCGTTATTCCAATTTTCCAAGAACAGATCAGATCGGGTGGTCCTATAACTATTACTGATCCGGACATGGAACGATATTTTATGTCAGTTCCGGAAGCGGCACAATTAATAATGCAAGCAGGAAGTATTGGGAAAGGTGGAGAAGTTTTTGTTCTTGATATGGGTGAACCTATTAAAATTCTCGACATTGCGAATGAACTTATTCGTTTGTCTGGGTACGAACCAGAATTAGATATCCCTATAAGTTTTATTGGTGCGAGACCTGGAGAAAAGAAGAAAGAAGAATTAGTTTTAGATGATGAAAATATTCGTAAAACGTTGCATGAAAAAATTATGATTGTTGATTCGCCAATCTTAAAGGAAGATGCTCAAATTATAACACAAAGAATAATGAATGGTGAATTAAATGGTAATGAGTTTGATAATAATAAACTTCGAAGTTCCTTATCAGCTCTCATTCCAGAATACCAGCCGGGAGACGATTTAAAAGATCCGGTCATTTTAAGAATTAAGCCAGAAGCCGAAGCTTAAAAACAATTAGATTGATAAAAAAAAGGCTCCTTATGGAGCCTTTTTTTTATATTTTAAGGTAAATAACATTCGTTTTAAGATAAGCCATCCATCCAATACATTTAATTTTTTTCCTTCAGATTGGCTTCGTCTTGAGTAAGAGATTGGAATTTCAATAATTCTTTTTTTGTTTTTTACAAGGTTGGAAGCGATTTCAACATCAATATCAAAACCAATAGAATAGGGCATTCTTTCTGCCAAATCAGATTTATAAAATGCTTTACAGCCGCATAATACATCTGAATAATTGGATTGGTTTAAAAAATTAAAAAACCCATTTAATAAGAAATTCCCAAAATCAAAAATAGTATTTAATGGAGATAAAAAGTTTAATCTAGTTCCAAATACTACATCAATATTTTCTTCTTTATTCAAAACCATAATTGTTGGTAATTCTACTGGATTCAATTCCATATCCCCATCAAATAAAATTATTTTATCATTCTTAGCAATATCAAGTCCCGTTCGAATAGCTTGACCTTTTCCAAGTTTATTATCATGTTTGATTAATGTAATAAAAGAGCAACGGTCTAAATGGACTAATGATCCATCTGTACTTCCATCATCAATTATGATTATTTCATGGTTTATTGAAATGGGAGTAATATTTTCAAGAAGAAAAGGAATTTGCTTTTCTTCATTATGTATTGGTATGATGATAGAATATGACATTAATAAATTTGTGATAAAAAAAGCGATCATTTGATCGCTTTTTTTATTTTTTATTTAGAATTAGAATACGATTAATTACCAACGCCAAGTTTAATGACAGATGCACTACTTTTTTTAATCGAATTTCTTGTATCAATTATGAGATTTCCGTGTTGTTCTATAAAGTCAAAATCAATTTGGTCATGATCTGTCATAATGACGACTGCGTCCGCTTCATTTAGAATTGGTTCTGTGAGATGACTCAGTCCATCTAGCTGACTACCGTTAAGCTTAATATTGGGTACAAATGGGTCATGAAATGACAATTCCGCTCCATCATTAACTAATAGCCTCATTACGTCCAGAGCAGGGGATTCTCTCACATCATTTACATTCTTTTTATAAGCAACACCAATCACGATTATTTTACATCCCGAAATAGATTTTTGGTTTCGATTAAGTCCTGCACGCACAAGATCTACAACGTGAAATGGCATGGATGTATTTATTTCCCCAGCCAATTGAATGAACCGTGCATTGTAATCTAATGTTTTTAATTTCCAGGATAAATAATGTGGATCAATTGGGATACAGTGTCCTCCTAATCCTGGTCCTGGTGTGAATTTCATATAACCAAAAGGTTTGGTTGCAGCAGCATCAATTACTTCCCAGACATCGATGCCCAATTTTTCACACATAATGGCGACTTCATTGGCCAAACCTATATTGATTGCACGAAATGTATTTTCTAATAATTTTACCATTTCCGCAGTTTCGGGTGAAGAGACGAGGACGACTTTAGAAACAATTGTTTCATAAAGACATTCACCTATTTTTCCGCAATTTGGCGTAATGCCACCTAAAACTTTTGGTGTATTAGCTGTATTGTAAACTGTATTCCCCGGGTCGATTCTTTCGGGAGAAAAACATAGGTAAAAATCTTGCCCTATTTTTAAATCCGTTGATTCTAATTCCGGTGCGACTAATTCTCTTGTTGTGCCTGGATAGGTTGTGCTTTCAAGAACAACCAGCATATTCGGATGAATGTATTTTTTGATTTCTTTTATGGCACTATTAATAAAAGAAACATCAGGGTTTTTTTGTTTATTTAAAGGTGTGGGGACACAAATGATGACGCAATCAAGATTTTTGATGACTGAAAATTCTGTGCTTGCACTAAACTTATTGTTTTCAACTGCATCTCTAAGATGCTTGTCACTCACATCTTGAATGTAATTATTTCCCTCGTTCAGTGTTTTTACTCTTAACTCATCAATGTCAATTCCAGTGACAGTAAATCCTGCGTGGACGAATTCAATGGCAAGTGGAAGTCCCACATACCCTAATCCAATTACACCAATTTGAGCTTCTCGATTATCAATTATATTTTTTAGATTCATGTTAATATTTCAATAGATTATTTTAAAAATGGGTTGGAATTTATCCCAATCTGTACTGAAGGGATAATTATATTTCCATCAAAATTTAGTTGAAATTAGAGGATAAAGATGAAAGATTTAGATTGGCGTATCCGTTTATTAGGCGGAATTGGAATGGTAATTGGGGCTGGCTTTTCTGCATTTTATGCATTTAAGTTAAAAAACCAAGGACTGGATTTTAATCAATTTGTCATGTTATCATTACTGGCAATTTGGGGTGGTAGCGATTGGATTCTAAAAGGTGTTTCTAAAAAATATACGAAATGAGAGAATGGGTTAAAGAATATATGATGGAACCCAATCTATTCATTCTATTTGGATCGGATCATTTTTGGGCAACAGTCATTTCATTGATATTATGGATTTTAGTTCCGTTATATTCTAAAAATAGTTTATCAAAACGTAATCAAAATAAATTGGGAATTGCACTAGGGTTTATGGTCATGTCCAATTATATCATTTGGGTAATTTTAGAAGGGGTGGCTGGCACATTTGATATGAAACTTCATTTACCGTTTCATTTATGTCGTTTTGCAAATCTTGCAATCCCGATTGTTATGATTTATAAGAAAAATCGATTATTCCAAATTCTATATTTTTGGGGAATGTCTGGAATGATTCAAGGTGCTATTACGCCGGATGTGACTCATGGATTTCCCCATTTTCATTTTTTCAGATTTTTTATTGGGCATAATGGAATGGTCCTAACGTTAATTTATGCAATTGTTGTTTATGAGTTGAAGCCAACACTGAAAGGATTATGGGAATCATTTTTGGGACTCAATTTATTTTTGGTTCTTGCGGCCATTATAAATTTTGGTTTAGGCTCAAATTATTTTTGGATTTGTGAAAAACCATTAACAGCTTCCTTATTAGATTATTTAGGTCCATGGCCGTGGTATATTTTGGTAGGTGAATTTGTTGCGATTCTACACTATTTCGCTGCATATGCTCCAATCCACTTCATGAATAAAAAGACGGTATCTTGAGCAAAATAGAACAATTATTAACAGTTCTATTATTAGGAACTATTATAACAGGTATGACCATGACATTCTCCAAAAAAATAAAATCACCCATCGCCCAAAAAATCCCAAAAGACGTGACCCTTCATGAAGACAAAAGAATTGATGATTATTTTTGGTTACGGGAACGGGATACAAAACCTGTATTAGATTATTTGGAGGCAGAAAATAAGTATACCTATGCAAAAATGAAACACACAGAACCCCTTCAAAAAATCTTGTATAATGAAATGCGGAAACGAATAAAAGAAGATGATACCACTGTTCCGTATAAGTTTGGAAATTTCATGTATTATTCAAGAACGGAAGAAGGAGATCAATATGATATTTATTGTAGAAAACATGGCGATTTAGATCATGAAGAAGAAATCACTTTGGATTTAAACGAATTGGCAAAAAAGCACGATTATCTTGTTTTAGAGTCTTACAAAATTAGTCCAAATGAAAAATATCTCGCTTATACGATTGATACCTCAGGCGCTGAATTACATAAACTCATTATTAAAGACATAGAAACCGGAAAAATTTTAGATGACAATCTTTCCAATTTGGACGGTTCGGTAGAGTGGGCGAATGATAATGAAACAATATTTTATTCCGTTTTGGATGAAGCCCATAGACCCTATCAACTTTGGCGACATAAAATGGGGGATGAACAATCACAGGATTTTTTAGTTTATCAGGAGAATGATGATCGATTTTTTGTTGGGCTTCATCGAACCAAAAGTGGCAAATATTTAAAAATGGAATTAGGGAGCCAAGTTACAACAGAAGTTCATCTTTTGAACCGGGATACTCCATTAGAAGAATGGAAAATAGTGCAATCCCGTGAGCAAGGTGTAGAATATTATGTTTATCATCATAGCAATTATATTTATCAAATAACCAATAAAGATGCCATTAATTTTAAATTAATTAGAACTGATTTAGATGGTACCAATGCGGAAGAAATAATCCCAAACAGAGGAACAACAACTTTAGATGTTATTTCCATGTTTAAAAATCACATGGCTGTTTTGGAACGCATTAATGGAAATCTTAAAATTAGAATTTTTAATTTTATTAACGAATCTTGGTATCCACTTGAAATGAATGAAGAAATTTATTCCATAGAATTTGAAGAAAACTATGACTGGAATTCGGAATTTTTCCGATTTGGATATGGGTCATTTCTCACGCCTTATTCTGTATATGATTTAGATTTCACCACTCATGAAAAAACATTAAGAAAAAAGGAAGAAATTTTAGGCGGATTTGATCCGGAACGGTATGAATCAAAAAGGATTTGGGCGCCTTCCCATGATGGTCAAAAAATCCCCATTACTCTTTTATACAAAAAAGGAACAGATTTGACTGGAAATAATCCATGCTTCCTTTGGGGGTATGGGAGTTATGGCGCAACCTATGATCCTTGGTTTATGTCCAATAGTTTAAGTTTAGTTGACCGTGGAATTGTATATGCACTTGCCCATATTCGTGGTTCATCTTTTCTGGGAAGAGAATGGTATTTAGACGGGAAATTAAAAAACAAAAAAAACACATTTAAAGATTTTATTTCTGCTGGAAAATATCTAGCAGAAGAGGGGATTACTTCTCAAGAAAAATTGGCAATTTATGGCGGTAGTGCCGGTGGTCTTCTCATTGGTGCAGTCATGAATATGGCACCAGATTTATGTAATATAGCAATTCTAAGTGTTCCATTTGTGGATGTAATTAATACCATGGTCGATGAATCCATTCCGCTTACAGTTGTTGAATTTGAAGAATGGGGAAATCCCATGGAAAAAGATTATTATGACTACATGAAATCCTATTCCCCTTATGACAATGTGGAATGGAAAGCGTATCCTCACACTTTGGTTTTAGCAGGATACAACGATCCCCGAGTCCAATATTGGGAACCGGCAAAATGGACAGCAAAACTTCGTGATATGAAAACAGATTCAAATGATTTATTGCTTAAAACCATTATGGGTGCAGGACATTTTTCATCATCGGGGCGTTTTGATTATTTGAAAGATGTTGCTTTCTACTATGCTTTTATTTTAGATAAACTCGAAATGAATAATTAAGCGTATTCTATCTTAAAATAAATGAAATGAATCGTTCTACGATAAACCCATTTAGGAGTAATTATGGCACTGGTTTCAATTAATCCGGCAACGGGTAAAGAAATTCAATCCTATCCCCAACATTCTTCAATTGAAGTTAAATACATTTTAGACCAAAGTGTGGTTGCCCAACAACAATGGAAAAATACCAGTTTAGAACTCCGGAATTCCTGTTTAGAACAATTGGCTGGCATATTAAGAGATCGCGCAAAAGAATATTCGATACTTATGGCCGAAGAAATGGGGAAACCTGTTTCTCAAGGATTAGGAGAAGTTGAAAAATGTGCTTCGCTTTGTGAATATTATAAAGAGGAAGCATTCGGGTTTTTGGCCGATAAATCTGTTGAAATTGCTGGACAAAAAAGTATCATTTCTATTCAACCCATGGGTTTAATATTAGGTGTAATGCCATGGAATTTCCCTTTTTGGCAAGTGTTTCGCTTTGCAATTCCAACAATCACAGCGGGAAATGGTGCCATTTTAAAACATGCATCCAATGTTCAGGGGTGTGCATTCGCTATTGAAAAAAGTTTTAAAGATTCGGGATTCCCTGAAAATATTTTTAGAAACATCGTTGTTCCCGGACGAGAAATGGAAGAAGTAATAAAACATCCTGCAATTGCCGCCATCACTTTAACAGGAAGCACGCCAGCAGGAAAGTCCATTGCAATGACAGCCGGAAGTGTATTAAAGAAGACTGTCCTGGAATTGGGAGGAAGCGATCCATACATCATTTTGGAAGATGCAAATGTAGATCTTGCGGTGGATGCATGTATCTCCGGACGAATCTTAAATACTGGTCAAAGTTGTATTGCGGCCAAACGACTCATTGTAACCGAAAATTTATATGATACATTTTTATCAAAGTTAGAAGACAAACTCTCAGACAAAATCATGGGCGACCCCAAAGATGATGTAGATATTGGCCCAATGGTTTCCATTGAAGCCAGAGATGAAGTGCATGATCAAGTTTGTCGATCCATTGAAGCGGGTGCTAAACTAAAATTGGGTGGTATAATACCAAAAGAAGTAGGTGCCTTTTATCCCATTACCCTATTGTCGGAGGTCGAACCGGGAATGACAGCATTTGATGAAGAAATATTCGGACCTGTTTTTACGGTTATAAAGGCGAGAGATGAAGCCAACGCAATTGAATTAGGGAACCAGACAGAATTTGGTTTGGGCTCGGCAGTATTTACTTCAGATCTTGAAAAGGGAGAAAGTATTGCAAAAACGCAATTAAATGTTGGTGCTTGTTTTGTAAATGATTTTGTGAAATCAGACCCACGTTTGCCTTTTGGTGGCATAAAAGAATCAGGGTATGGTCGCGAACTTTCTATCTACGGAATCATGGAATTTGTAAATGTAAAAACTATTGTCGTGAAAAATGCTTGAACGTTGTAAACTTACCCGTATGCAAATTCGATTTTTTCTTTTATCAGCCCTATTATTTTCAATCTGTTTTTCTCAACAAAATAAATTATTTTGGGATGGGAATGATTGGAACAAAGTTTCAAAATCGGTGGAATATCACCCGGAAATGACCCTACGCGTAAAGCGTGCATATTTAACAGGTGTTTTGGATGGCCGTCTTTATGGATATTTAAAAACATGGACGAAAGACCAATTTATAGCGGATGATGTTTTTAGTGAAACTGTGGACTATTTAACCCCACGGGAACTTATTAAAAATCTTAACTTTTTTTATGAAGATCCTCTTAATAGTTACATCCCGATTCCTTCAGCAATAGTTATTGCAAATATGTATGGTGAAAGAGTCCCGATTCCTATTATTGAAGAATATATTTTAGTAACACGTCGGTGGATAAATAATCTGATGCTTGATTTGGATACTTTAAACTATAGTAAACTAATTGAAGATAAGTTTATCAAGCATCATGAAAAAACGTTTAATCGATCCGAATAAACCCAGCTTTTGGATGCCAAGCAAAAACGCGATGTTCGCCAGAAAATTTTACCTTTGATATTGTAAATGTAAATGTAGGTGGCTTTTTACCCACCATAGGATAGGTTGTTGTTTTAGTTGTTGAAAAACCAGTTTGTAATGCCGGCTCATAATTATAAACCAAAACCATTCTTTCTTCACCAATAAACTCTTTATCACCGGAATATTCAGCAATAAAGCCCTCTAAGTAGTCAACGGGTCTTCCCACATGATTGACAACTTCAACATTCACAAGGATTTTTGCATCATCAATAACTCGTGGACGAATTTCAATGGTGAAGGGTTCATTATCACCGGCAAATGCCATTCCGGATAAAAGGAGGTATAGGATTGCTTTTTTCATGGTCTCAAAATTGGGAAATATTTATTAAAGACCAAAGAGAAAGCTTTCGAAACCTTTTCGAGAGATGAAGTGTATAAAGTAGATTCCTATTCAAAATTTCACCGGTAATTCAATTTTTAATTCCAGCATTTGAATTTATTTAAAAAACTAATATTCTTCGCCTTTATTTCAATATCTCTTTCGCAAGTTCGAATAGGAGATTGGAGCGCGCTGACCTCGCCTTTAAATGTTCGTGATTTAATATATTTAAATGATGACCTTTATTGTGCTACAGAGGGAGGCCTTTTTATAATTAAAGATGATTCCTATGAGACTTTAACCACTATTGAAGGGTTAGAAGGTGTTAATCTAGCTTCAATATCTTTAGATAAAGATGATAATGTTTGGATTGGCGGCGCATCTCCAAATGGATTTGTACAAATTTATGATCCCATAAAAAAGCAATCCATCCATCAATTCGATTTTGATTTAACATCAATATTAAATTTTCAAATATTAGATTCTTTAGCATTCGTTTTATTTCAGGATGGCCAGGATATGGGTATCATGAAATTTTTATATAATGATGGATGGGAATACAGAGATAGTTTTCGAAATTTTCCCAGTGATGCTGGACCGGCAAAATGTTTTGTTGCGACAGATTCAATTCTTTATGTTGGAATGGAATTTGGAATTTATAAAGGTACACTTTCTGAAAATTTAAAAGATCCAAATAATTGGACAAGTATTGACCCCAATTTGAATTTTGAGATAAATGATATTGTTTTAGATTCAAATAATCTAATTTTTTGTACCAATGATTCTTTATATCAATTATCAATAAATACTAATGTTAGGACCGAAATTGATTTTTCTTACCCTCTTTCTAGTGTGGATGAATTATTTGTTCAAAATGGAACCTATTGGTTTATTGATGGAAAAAAGCTTTATAGAAAAAAAGACGAAGAAGACACTTTATTAGAGAATAAATATTGGTTATCTGGCATTGCCAAAAAAGAAAATAATGTGGCAGTTGGGCTTAATAATGGACTCCTTTTTAATTCTGAGAATTCCGATGGGACAGATGAAATAACCCGATTTTTAGCCAATGCGCCTGTCACAAACAATTTCACATCACTGACCGTATTAGATGATGGAAGGTTGGTTGGCGGAAGTGTTCATGGGATTTCTATTTATGATGATAAAGGTTGGCGGAATATTTTAAGAATTGTTACAGTCGGAACAGATACCATTAATTCGGAATACGATTATTCAAAGTTTAGTGCAGATACTGTTCCCCATTATTTCGGTGGATTTATTGCGGATCTTGAACAAGGTCCAGATGGATTATTATATTGTGCGATTCGAGGCGCTTATGTTATTACAAACAATGAACCAATTCGGACGAGTGGCGGCGTTATCATCATCGATGTAGATGATCCTTCAAATATTACACTTATTGATACAAGCTATTTGAGTTATCATTCAATTGCTTCTAACCCTAGTCCTTATATGGTTGTTTTGGATGTTGAGTTTAACGAGGAGGGTGACCTGTGGATTGCGAACCCTTATTGTATCAATAAGAATAATCCGATTCATGTTCGATCATTAGAAAATGAATGGAAACATTATGGATCAAGCGAAACAAATACGAAAATTAGCCAATCTCCAGGATCTATCGCCATTGATTCATGGAATCGAGTTTGGGTATCTTCTTTTCAAGCAGAAGAAGCCAACTTGGGAATTTACCCAAATGGTGGAATAGCCATGTTGGATTATTCCGGAGACCCAACAAACCCTGATGAATTTTCTTGGAAACAAATTCAAAATAGTGGATCAGTGTGGTCATTGGGAATGGGGATGGATAATAGGATATATTTTTTAACCTCAACCGGATTGAATTATTATGATATTAAAGAGGGTGATAATCCAGTAGTACGGGAAAATACCTTATCATATTTCCCTAATATATCCTTTGGGGCTGGTGCTGGAATTGAAATTGATCCTCATGGAAATGTGTGGACATATTCACCAACTGCCGGAATCCACGTTCTTTTAGAAAATACGACTTATTGGCCAGATATAAATGGACTCCAAACATCAAACAGTCCACTTTTATCAAATGAAATAACCGATATCGCTTTTGATGAAAAACGGAATCTTGCCTATATAGCAACCAGTAATGGCGTCAATATTCTTCGAATCCCTTTTGGAGAAGAAAAAAAATCTTATTCTCAAATAAAAGTGTATCCCAGTCCTTTCTATCTTCCATCTGAGTCATCCTTGGTTGTTGATGGATTGCCATTTGAATCTTCTATGATGGTTATGACTTTGGATGGTAGAGTCATTCGAAAAATTTTGAGTCAGGGGATAAGCGTTGACGGAGATCAACTCTTTTGGGATGGGCGGGATGAGATGGGCGATTTCGTATCAAGTGGAGTTTATCTATTAGCGATTTATGGGATGGATGGTTCTCAGGTGGTAGAGAAAGTGACGGTCATTAAGAAATAAGGAAGGAATCTTGATAGGTTTAGTATAGTAGATTATATAACGTGATTGCCACGCTTTACTTCGTTGCGCTCGCAAATTTAGAATTCGATATTTTTACAACAAATGTGAATTCTTAGATATAAAGATTGTTTCAGAAATAATTACTTTTAAGACACCAGCTGCTGGGATGGCGAATAACATACCGAGAGGTCCCATCATGGTTCCACCAATCAATAACACAATCATTACTGCCATGGGATGTAGCCCAACGCTTTCCCCCACTAGAATAGGTGTAATAAAATTATTATCAATCTGTTGGACGATAATAAACATAAATACTATATCCATCATGAAAAAAGGTGAAGGAATAGCGCCAAATAGCTGGTGGTTCATCGCTACATCATTTCCTAGATTATTCATTAAAGCAATTAAAATTGCTGGAACCATCCCTACAAAAGGTCCCACCATAGGAATCAAATTTGCTAATCCTGCTATAATGCCAATAAAAACAACTAGGGTCATATTGGCACCCAATTGATTCAATATTAATAGTCCAATGATTGAAAGAATTGCCACACTACTGGCTGCGAGAATTTGTCCACGGAGATAACTGGAGATTTGTTTCTCAATATTATAAATTGTTCGTAAGCCTACTTCTAAATATTTATTTGGAATGAAGCGAACAAGAGTTCGTTTAAAATCATGGTATTCTATGAGTAAAATAATGGTAAAAATTATAATCATGACAGCCAGAAAAAAGAAACTACCTGCAGATCCTAAAAGAGATAATATATTCTGAAATACACTTCCAAGGCTTTCTTTAGCGATAGAAATTAACTTTTCACTTTCAGGAATCATATTTCCGACAAATTCTGGAAGATAGTCTCGTATTTTAATTGAAAGTCCTTCAAGACTAATCGCGAAATCTTCTTTCTGAAGTTTGTTCGTAAATACCTTAATCTGTGAACCGAGATTTGCAATAAAACTGCCAAAAAACCAAATTCCCACTGTTATGACACTTCCTAAAATTAAAATAACACTCACCCCACGAGAATGAATCTTTCGTTCCAGCCCATCTACACTTTGGAGAAATATGGTTGTAAATAAAAAAGCGAAAATAAGCATGACAATTACCGACCCGAGAAATGGAAGAATATTCCAAGCTAATCCACCAATAACAATCAATAGAGCGAGTCGATATATTTTTTGTAATGAATCCATTATTTAGATTTTTCTAATTCAAGATTGGTACGGCGAAGTCGTTCACCTAATACGCGAGATAAATCCACCAAAATTTTATTTCCAACAACAGGATCTCTATCCATAAGGGTAAGAAGATCAGTTCTGAAAAAGCCAATTAATTTAGAGGGCTCTGTAGCCACAGCCATTGCAGATCGTGGTTCTTCGTCTAATAATGCCAATTCGCCAAAGAAGTCACCGCCTCTTAAAGTTGCGAAAGTTATTCCACTATCAGGATCGCTTATTTCAACTTTCCCTTCAATAATAACATACATTCCTTCTGCCGGTGCCATTTTCTTAAATATAGGTTCTTCCGCTTTAAAGGACCGTTCATGGGTGAGACGAGCCACATCATTTAATTCTGATGATGATAAATTTTGAAACATGGGAATTTTACTCATCACTTGAATCACAGGATTGTTCGATTTTTTATTCTTGAAATAATTTTCGTATAATGTTTTCATTTTATTCTATTCTCATATTTATTTATTCAATTGCATCTAACACTTGGAAAATATCCCAATTAAGATTGTGAGCTTTTTTAATTTAATTAGAGAGTGGTCCTTTTTTTATCCTTGGATTATCCACTAAGGGATGTTTGACCTACATACTCAGGGTGAAGTCCAAAATTTTGTTCAAACTCTTCTGCAATAGATATTATCATTTTTTTTCTTTCATTATGTGGCAAAAAAGCACTTTTCATCGCAGTGATGGTAATTTCGCGAAAATCATGAAGTTTGAAATCAAATAAATCATGAGCGAGTAAGAATTCATTTGTCAAAGTAGTATCAGACATTAGTCGATTATCCGTGTTTAAAGTCACGCGAATTCCAAGATCATAATAATATTTAAATGGATGGAATTTTAACGACCGAACACTTTGAGTATGCCAATTGGACGTCAAACAAATTTCAAGTGGAATTCGGTGATCATTTACATAATTCATCAAATTTTTATCATCTTTTAATCGAGTACCGTGACCGATTCGATTCGCACTACAATAATGAATTGCTTGTCGAATAGATGCAGGACCAAATGATTCGCCGGCATGAATTGTTCTATTGATATTATGATTCCGAATTAGGTAAAATGCTTCTCGATGTTCTTTAGCCGGGAAATTTTCTTCGGAGCCAGCAAGATCAAATCCAACCACACCTTTATTTTTATATCGAACCGTTAAGTCAGCCAAAATTAATGATGTTTCTGGTGAAATATGACGGATACCACAAATGATTATTCCAGATTTTACACCGAATTTTTTTTCTCCTTTTTTCAACCCTTTTTTGACGGAATCAACAGCCATATCTAAAGTCATCCCTTTTTTAGTATGGAGAATTGGAGAGTAGCGAACCTCGATATAACGAATATTTTCTTTGGCTACATCTTCAATCAACTCAAACGCAAATCTTGTAAGAGATTCAGGGGTTTGCATGACAGATAATGTAATGTCGAATCGCTTAATATAATCTTCAAGAGAACCGCGTTTTTTACCAATTTTTAAATAGGATGATAATTCATCAATTTGATTGGATGGTAATTCAACTTTATCCTTTTTGGCAACCTCCAAAATAGACTCGGGACGAAGACATCCATCAAGATGGCAATGAAGTTCCACCTTTGGCAGTTTTTTTAATAAAGCATAATTTATAGTTACCATAGATTGATAAAATTTACAGGTTTATGATTTTTTTGTCACAGAATTATATAACCAAAAATTAATCATAATAAATGCAATGACTCCCACTAATTGGAATCCTGCAAAGTTGGGCCACCAATCTTTACTCCCTGTAATAAAAATAGGTACTGCAACTAAAATACCAACCAATGCTTCACCGGTGATAAGGCCGGAAGCCATCAATAAACCTTTTCTCTTCATGGATTCTGTTGCATTCGAAAGATCACTCATGTGAGCAATCATTCCACCGATAAAAATGGGAACAGTTAATTCGATGGGTAGATAAATCCCAACTGCGACAGCTAAGATTGGAACACGAAAATCCGAGCCAATCCGTTCTTGGCGAAGGTCGATTAAAATTATTATTACACCAATTATTGCACCAAAACCAACCATGGTCCAAGGAAGATTTCCAGTGAAAACACCATCGGCAACAGATTTCATTAAAGTTGCTTGGGGAGCAGATAAAGTAGGAGATCCAATTGTGTAAGCAGTATGAAGAATATCTAGAACTAGACCCAAAACCACTGAAGCGCTTAAAACACCGACTATTTGCATTATTTGTTGTTTCCAAGGTGTGGCGCCCACAATATGTCCAGTCTTCAAATCTTGCAAATTATCACCGCCAATTGCGGCGGCACAGCACACCACTGCACCAATCATAATGGCAGCTGAAGCACCCACATCAGAATTTTCACCCAATAAAGATAAGAGTAAGAGGGAAGCAAATAGAATAGTGGCAATTGTTACGCCAGAAATTGGATTATTGGAAGAACCAACCATCCCTGCCATATAAGCGGCAACTGCGGAAAATAAAAAACCAAATACCATCATGACGACTGCAAGAAGTATTGCAATGGAAACATCCTTCACAATTTCGAAATAAAGGAGATAAACAGGGATAAGCATCACAGCTAAAACCATTCCCACATAATTGATTGGGAAATCTTGCTCTTCTCTTGGAATTTCTGTGCCGCGATTGGATTTTTTCACAGCATCTAAACTTGCTTTGATGCCTGCAACTAATGGTTTAAAAAGATTTATGAGCGACCAAATACCACCCACAACCATGGAACCAACCCCAAGATACCGAATTTGAGAATTCCAAATATCCCAAGCGGCGGACATGGGTTCACCTTCAAATCCATAAATTGCAGTATAAATAGGAATAGCGACTGCCCAGGAAATAAGACCACCTGCAAGGACCAAAATTCCTATATTTCGTCCAACAATATACCCAACAGAAATAAGGGCTGGTGAAAGATCAGTTCCAATTCCGAAAATGGATCCTCCTACAACAGTGGCGCCTTCGATGGCGGCGTGCCACATAGCGAATCCTTGTTGGCAAAGTTTCATTGCTCCCCCAATCAATCCAGAAATTGCAATCATCACAAGTCCACCCGATTCATCTTTCTCCGTTGAAGTTCTGGATTCTTCTCCAGCTCTCAATACAGCTGCCGTTGCAATTCCTTCTGGATATTTCAATTTTGCTTCCACAATTAGTGCACGGCGTAAGGGGACCGTGAATAAAACACCAATCACACCACCAATCGCAGAAATTTTTGCCACTTCTAGGTAATTGAATTCTGTCCAAACACCCATTAGGACCAAAGCAGGAATTGTAAAAATCACACCTGCGGCAAGTGATTCTCCGGCGGATGCCGCCGTTTGAACAATGTTATTTTCTAAAATATTTGATTTACGAAATAACCGCAACACACCCATGGAAATCACCGCTGCTGGAATTGATGCGGAAACGGTCATTCCTGCAAATAAACCAAGGTAAGCATTGGCGCCAGCAAGAATCATGGAAAGTAGAATGCCAAGTATGATGGCTTTTGGGGTTATCTCTGGTAAAGGTTTGGACATTATATCTCCGATAAATTAGTTGGGAAGGTAGGAGGTTAATTACACGGTGTTCAAGTGTTAAAGTGTTGCATGTATAGTTGATTGGATAACTGGTTTTTAGATTAATCATCATATCCAATAATCCAATTCTTTACTTTGAGTACTTTGTGCGTTTTGAGTTTAAAATTTTTTGTAATATTAATCAAGTCAGGGGTGCCATTCAGAACCAGGTCGAACGGCTGAGAACAAACCCATTGACCTGATCTGGATAATGCCAGCGTAGGGAGACACCATGTACGTCAAAGCAACTTTACTTTTTTCAATTCTTTTTTCATCCTTTCTGCTTTCACAAACCACAGGAACAGTGAAGGATCAATCCAATGATGAACCTCTCCAGGGAGTGAATGTTACTTTCGGTGAAACGGGAACAGCCACAAACGAATCCGGTAAATTCAGTATAGATGTTCCACCCGGGACCGAATTGGAATTTTCTCATATCGGCTATCAGCGAATCAGCCAATCAGCTCAAAACGACATGACGGTAAAAATGAGTCCAACTGTGATTAAATCTGACGAAATCGTTGTTAGAGCTGGATTGTCAGACGAAACACTCCAAAAGACCACAGCTAGTGTTACCGTATTTACCGCAAACGATATTCGGGAATCTGCTGCTGACCATTTCCAAACATTGATCGATAAAATTCCTAATTTGAATTGGGCTGGGGGCACAAGTCGGCCTCGTTATTTTCAAATTCGTGGCATTGGCGAACGAAGTCATTATTTTGGAGAAGGTGCACCCAATTTTTCAGTTGGGTACGTGATGGATGATATGGATTTGAGTGGATTGGGAATGTTAGGGCAACTTTATGATTTAGACCAAATTGAAATATTCAAGGGACCCCAGTCTTCCGTGTATGGTGCCAATGCTTTGGCTGGGCTTATTGCTCTCCGTTCTACGAATCCAACCGACAAATTTAATCTAAAATCTTCACTCGGTGTTGGTACGGACAATCTTCAAAGTGGTAATGCCGCATTAAATTTGAGTTTAATGCCTGGTCTAAATTTAAGATTCACAGGGAGTTATAATTATAGTGATGGTTTTCGTGAAAATGTAAGTTTAAAAATCACTGATTCCAATAAGCGGCAAGAAGCATTTTCAAGAATGAAATTAAGATATACTCCCAGCGACAATATTGATGTTTTGGCGACTGTGATCTATTCACAAATGTCAAATGGATATGATGCCTGGGCACCAGACAATAATCCAGATTTCAAAACTTATTCTAATGATAAAGGTGAAGACAGCCAAAGAACTTATGGCTATTCATTGCGAGCTAATTTTGAAGCATCCGAAAATATGAATATCACCAGTATTACTTCATTTACTGAAACGGATTTAGTTCATTCTTACGATGGTGATTGGGCGGATAGTGCATATTATTCAAAGATTCACGGTTGGAATTATACCAATTTAGGCGTAGACTATTATTCAATTTATTCTGTTCATCGAAATGAGAAAAACCGTGCGAATCTTACACAAGAAGTCAGAATGTCAGCAGGACCTATAATTCTTGGTGGATATTATAAACATTTAAAAGAACAGGATATTGCATTTGATAATAATGGTTGGTTAATTGGGGGAGCAACAGACGGAAATAGTCATTACAATTTCCAAGCAACAGCTGGATATGCTCAATATGGTTTGGATCTATCATCATCATTAAAACTAAAAGCCAATATCCGGTATGAAAATAATTCTATTATCTATGATGGCTCATCTCAGGGATTGGATGCTAATTGGGAAAAAATATCTTTACCGTCAATAAATTTTGATATTGACCATTCCATGTTGGGTTATCGAGCATCATTACACTCTTTAATGGATGAATTCACCAGCGTTTATGGCTCTTTAGCTCAAGGATATAAATCCGGAGGCGTAAATCAACAACCATATCTTTCGAATGAAAGTCGTCCTTATGAACCTGAATTTATCCGGAATTATGAAATCGGATTGAAACGGTCCAGCGATAAATTTCAATCACAATTATCAGCATTTTATAGTCAACGAAAAGATCAGCAAGTATCTATTTCGAGTCAACAAGATAAAGAGAATCCGAACAGTTTTCTTTTTTATACCGGCAATGCCGGATCGGGAACGATTCAAGGATTCGAATTGGAAAATGAATATCAATTCCTGCCAAGTGTAAAAATGAACGCAAATTTGGGATATTTGGATACATGGGTGGACAAATTTACTTTTCAGGCAAATTCTGAAACGGAAGGAACTGGTGGAAATCGAGATGCTGCTATGTCTCCGAAAATAACCGGATCAATTGGATTTAATTATAATAATGAATCTGGTATTTTTGCGTCAACCCAAATGAGTTATAAAGATGAATATTATTTTTCCGATAGTCATAACCAAAAATCAGAATCCTATTCAATAATGAATCTCACCCTTGGGAAATCATTTGGGAAAACTACCGCAACACTTTGGATCCGAAATGCACTGGACGAACACTATACCACACGGGGTTTTTATTTTGGACTAATTCCACCAAATTATCCTGACCAACTCTGGAAAAGCTATGGCGATCCAAGGCAGTTTGGTATCAAACTAGATTATAGTTTATAGAAAAGTTTGATCAATAAAGTGTTGATAATGCAATCATCCATTGTCCTAAATAATATGTTGTCAGAATGATTGCTTCTGCCAAAGGGAATGGTTTCTTGAATTTATTCCATCCCAGAACGCCATCAGAAATCATAAATAAAGTTGCTCCCAGAGCACCTAACATCGATGGAGTGGATTGAAAAGCTTCTAATCTACCTAATGCTGAAATTCCCATACATGCTATTATAGAAATATAAATTAATACGGGAATTCTCAATTTTCCGACATTTGGATAAATTTTGAGTATCATACCAATTGATAAAATTAAGATTAAAGAAGTGGGAAGAAATGGGAATTTCCATCCTGTTGAAATAAACCCTAAAATGTACCAAACATGGCCTATTAGAAAACTGAAAAGACCTGATTTGAATTGAGACGGATAGAGTAACAAGAAATCGCCCATCACAGAAAAGCAAAGTCCGACTAAAATTGTTTTTGTATAGAAATCATTCTGGAAATTATTGGATTCAATAATCCAAATGATTAAAAAAAAGATTGGGGTTATTTTAAAGAGTCGATAAGCATTGATTGGGCTTTGGTATTTTGTGACAACCGCAAGAGCGGATAGACCCATAAAAAGAATAATAGATTGAATTTCCACAACAAGAAAATACGATGAATAATTAGTGAATCTAAAATGACTTTTCACATTTACTTTCGGGTAATAATACCCTTAATTTCTCAGGCTATTTTCGAATCGGAAACTTATGTTTGGTCAAATCACTGAACGGTTTGAATCCATTTTCCGATCTGTTCGGGGATTAGGAAAGATAACCGATAAAAATATCAACGATACTGCTAGGGAAATCCGGCGGGCATTGTTGGATGCTGATGTGAACTTTTCTGTGGCAAAATCTTTCGTTAAAACTGTGCAAGAAAAGGCACAGGGAACGAAAGTTCTGAAATCGATAAAACCAGGTCAGCAATTTGTAAAGATCGTTCAAGATGAAATGGTCGCCCTTTTGGGTGAAAAAGTTGAAGATCTTGAACTAACAAGCAAACCGTCAATAATTTTATTGGCTGGGCTTCAAGGTGCAGGAAAAACAACCAGCGCGGGTAAGCTTGCAAATCGGTTGAAAAAGTCTGGGAAATCTGTTTTAATGGTTGCTGCAGATGTATATCGACCCGCTGCTGTTCAACAATTGATTATGGTAGGTAAACAGGCGGAAGTGCCTGTTTACGAGGAAGGAACCGGTGACCCGTTAGCCATTTGCAAACGAGGAATCGAAAAAGCACGTTCTTTGAAAAATGATGTTGTAATTCTTGATACAGCCGGACGGCTACATTTGGATGGTGAAATGATGACTGAAATTCAGTCAATTTCTGATGCTGTTAATCCGGATGAAATCCTGTTTGTTGCCGATGGTATGACAGGGCAAGATGCTGTAAAATCTGCTCAAGCTTTTCATGAAGCATTGCCTTTAACGGGTGTGATTCTCACGAAAATGGATGGTGATGCTCGAGGTGGAGCTGCAGTTTCAATTAGGGAAGTGACAGGTAAACCAATAAAATTTATTGGGACTTCTGAGAAGTTAGATGGATTGGATGTTTTTGATCCAAAACGTATTGCAGACCGAATTCTAGGATTTGGAGATGTGGTTTCAATTGTTGAAAAAGCGCAGCAAGTTTTTGATGAAGATCAATCAAAAGATTTCCAGAAAAAATTAGCAAAAAACACTTTTGACTTGGATGATTTTAAAACGCAATTACAACAAATGAAAAAAATGGGTTCTATGAGTCAATTAATTAGCATGATGCCTGGGATGAACTCAAAAGCTTTAAAACAATTAAATATGGATGATCGTCAAGTCGGATGGACTGAAGCGATAATTAATTCCATGACACTGACAGAACGTCAACAGCCACAGATTATTAATGGTAGCCGAAGATTACGGATATCAAAAGGGTGCGGACGTTCAGTGCAAGAAATTAATGCCCTTTTAAAACAATTTTCTCAGATGAAAAAAATGATGAAAAAAATGGGCAAAATGAAAAACATGAAACTTCCTGGAATGGGAAATTTTAAAGATTTTAATTAAGGAGATACAAGTTGGCGACGAAAATTAGACTGAAACGAATAGGACGTCGAAATAGACCGTTTTACCGAATGGTTGTAATGGACTCACGGAATCGCCGTGATGGTGCTGCAATTGAAGAATTGGGGTGGTACAATCCTATTGATTTAGAGCATTCTTTTAATCTAAAAGGTGAAAGAGTGATTCATTGGCTTAGTGAAGGTGCAATACCGACTGAAGCTGCTCACAAATTATTACGCCGTGCGGGCATTGCACATCAGTGGCATCTCATTAGTCAAGGCTTGGATGAAGCTCAGATTGAAAAAGAGATGAAAAAATGGGAAATGAATAAAGATGATGTTAAAAAATCCCGTTCTGAACGAGCTGAAAAGAAATTGAATGAAAAAGAGAAAGTTGAAGCTCCAATAGAAGAAGTTGTGGAAGAAGCCCCGGCTGAAGAAATTCCTACGGAAGAAGTTGTGGAAGAAGCTCCGGCTGAAGAAACTCCTACGGAAGAAGTTGTGGAAGAAGCCCCGGCTGAAGAAACTCCTACGGAAGAAGTTGTGGAAGAGACTCCTACGGAAGAAATTGTAGAAGAAGCTCCAGCTGAAGAAACTTTGACGGATGAATCTTCAGAAGATGACGAAGAAGCAAGTTCCGATGAAAAGAAATAATTACTCGAATTTGTTAGTCAGGTAAACCAAGGGGAACGCTATGTTAGAGTTTATAATACAAGCAATAAAACTCCTGGTAGATAAACCGGATGAAGTAAATGTTGATATCATTGAAACCGAAGAACGACTCATTTATGAATTGACCGTTGGAGAAGGGGATTATGGTAAAGTGATAGGAAAAGGTGGACGAACTATTTCCGCTCTGCGTACTTTGGTTTTTGCCATTAATGCGAAAGAAGGTGGAAAGCGTGCTCGATTGGATATTGTTGATTAAATGAAAAATCTGATTCATCCTATTGCAACTATTACAACAACCTCAGGTTTAACTGGAGATGTTAGATTGCGACCATTATCAAGATATTTTGACGAATATATTGACGAAAAAGGACTTATGTTAGGATTTTCTCAAGATACGTCTGAAGATGTAAGTTTAGAGACTATAACTGGCATTGGAAAAAGACGTCGGTTTAAGTTTGCAGGTGTTGATTCGGTTTCAGATGCAGAAAAAATTGTGGGTCAAACCATATTTATTGAATCGGCTGGCGAAGACCAAATTAATATGATTGGAAAAGATTTGTTGGGATATGAAGTTTTCGCAGAATCGGGAGACCTAGTAGGAATTTTGAAAGATGTAATGTGGTTACCCAACAGCGATGTTTATGTGATCAAAAATGGAGAAAAGGAATATTTGATTCCTATCATTCCAGAAGTGGTCAAAGGGGTTGATCATGATCAAGGAATTATTGTGATTACACCCATGGACGGTTTGCTGGATTGATTCAGATTGCTGTCATAACTCCTGTACCGGAGGTTATTGACACCTTAATTCAAAACAGTATTCTTCGGAAAGCAGTTGAGAAAAATGTGGTGGAATTCCACCTCATAAATCTCAGAGATTTTGGAAAAGGGAATTACCGGCAAATTGATGATTCACCTTTCGGAGGTGGCAGTGGAATGGTTCTGATGGCAGAACCCATTTTTAAAGCTATCGAATACGCCATGGAATTGGTGGGCGGGCCGGAAGATGTACGAGTTATTTATCCGTCTCCACAGGGGAAAACCTGGGATCAGAGAACGGCTGAAGAAACGAGTCAACAAAAAAAGTTTATTGTCATTTGTGGACATTACAAGGGAATAGATGAGCGTGTTATTGAGAAATTCGTAACACATGAATATTCTCTGGGTGATTTTGTTATGACGGGTGGAGAGATTCCTGCCATGGTTATGCTGGACAGTGCAGTTCGGTTGATTCCCGGCACTCTCAATACACTAGATTCTGCTTTAACGGATTCGTTTTCGCAGGATTTGTTGGATCATCCACATTACACCCAACCTCGTGAAATTGATGGGTTGGAAGTACCCAAAGTTTTATTGGGCGGACATCATGCAAATATTGAAGCTTGGCGTCAAGAAAAGAAGGAGGAACGGACGAAAGAAAAAAGACCGGATCTCTGGGAAAAATTTGAAAAATTGAATGAATCGGAGTAAAATCATGCATAAAGTAGTTGAAGCAACAAAAGAATTTTTAAAAACAGATATTCCTGAATTTGGTTCAGGGGATACAGTTGCTGTGGACGTTCGTGTCCGAGAAGGTGACAAAGAACGCGTTCAGCGTTACGAGGGTGTCGTTATTGCTCGCCATGGCGGAACCAGTTTGGATGCATCCTTTACTGTTCGTAAAGTGACCAATGGATTTGGTGTGGAACGAATTTTTCCACTGCATTCTCCAATGATTGCTAATATCGATGTTAAACGTCGCGGTAAGGTTCGTCGTGCAAAACTTAATTATCTGAAAAATGTAATCGGCTCAAAAGCCGCCCGTATCGAAGAAAAACGGTAGTCACTTTTTTAAATATATTAAAGCCCCTCCGAAAACGAAAGTTTGCGGCAGGGGCTTTTTGTTATGAATAAAGAGAATAAAGTAATCCTTGGTGTTACAGCCGCATCTCATTTGGCTGTCCATGCCCAAATGATGGCATTCCCAACATTAATTTTATTGTTTCATCGTGAATTTAGTTTAGGGATGGATACCCTCGGAATGATGGCTACTGCTGGCGCATTCATGTTTGGATTAGGTGCAATTCCGGCAGGAATTCTTGAAGGGAAATTGGGTGGAAGAGCTCTACTTCTAATTTACCAAATTGGATCAGTACTGGGTGGACTCCTTTTGGTTTTCGCTGATGGTCCCATCCAAATGACGATTGGGCTTGGGGTTTTGGGATTAGCTTCCAGTATTTATCATCCGGCGGGTCTTACCATTCTTTCTAGACGATTGACCAATTTAAGTAAAGGCATGGCAATACATGGAATCGCTGGATCTTCAGGATTGGCATTAGGTCCACTTTTAGCTGGAGCAGCAGCTGAATATGGAAGTTGGAGAGCATCTTATTTAATTTGGGTTATTCTACAAGTTATTCTCATTTTTGTTACTTATTTTTTGATTAAAAGACGAATAGATCCTATTGAAACAAAATATGGTACAGAAAAAATAAAAACTAAGGATAAACCTTCCCTTGTCCTTTATTACGTAATGGCTACTGCTATGGGATTTTCATTTGGTGGTTTTACCACATTTATGCCTACATTATTTGGATCTCAAACAACGGGTGTTTTTTCGTTATTACCTGAAACATTGAAAGCTGGATTCTTTACAACTTTGGTATTTGCTTCTGGAATTATCGGTCAAACGATTGGTGGATATGTTGGTGATCGATATAAAAGGTCATTTCTTCTATTTTGGATAATCATACTAAATTTTCCCTTTTTAATCGTGATGGGTTATACATCTGGGTGGGCATTACTTTATTCTAGCATGATGTTGGGTGTTGTTTATTTTTTAAATCAACCAGTTTCCAATGCTTTATTGGCGGAACTCACACCCAGTTCTCATCGTGGATTGGGATATGGAATTAGTTTCTTTTTGAGTTTTGGTATTGGTGGGCTTGCCCCAGCAATTGGAGGATGGATAACGACTAACTATTCTGTAGAAATGGTTTTCCCATTAATGGCCTTTAGTTTAATACCTGCTGTTATAGCAGGATGGTTTCTTATTCAACGCCAAAATCAAACTGCTTGAACTATAAGTATAATCGTAAGAACTTCAACACCATCATTATGAAAACGACCCTAAAAGATCTTCCATCAATGCATCAAGTGATACTTGAAGTAAATAATAATATCAGCTTACATGATGATTATTTAAAATATATTGTTAATAAAGAATTGGACAAACTTCGAGATCTAATAAAGACAGGGAAGGTTTCAAAAACTAAAACTGAATTATTGAATCAACTTGTTTCTAAAGTTTGGATAGAATCATCATCGAAACTAGTGAACGTTATAAATGGAACAGGAATTGTACTACATACCGGTTTTGGACGCGCTCCGTTTCGGGGAAAATTATTGAAAGAATTGGCTGATAGATTGGATGGATATGTGAATCTAGAATTTGATTTAGATTCAGGTAATCGTGGAGATCGACAATCCTTAATATGGGAACAATTGAGTTCAATGTGTGGTGCTGAGTCTAGTCTGGTTGTAAACAATAATGCCGCTGCAGTTTTTATAACCTTAAATGAAATGGCTGAAGGTGGAGAAGTTATTTGTTCACGTGGACAATTGGTGGAAATTGGTGGTTCTTTTAGGATTCCAGATATTATTGAAAAAAGTGGCGCCATTCTGAAAGAAGTTGGGAGTACAAATCGAACCCATTTGATAGATTATGAACAAGCTATTTCTGAAAAAACAAAATTGATTTTATGGGTTCACACTAGCAATTATGTTGTAAAAGGGTTTACTAAAGATGTTTCTCTGTCAAAATTGGTCTCTCTCGGGAAAAAACATAAAATCCCTGTTATGGCAGATTTAGGAAGTGGTGCATTGTTGGATATGGATTCCTTAGGTTTGGCAGATGAAATCCCTGTTAAGGCAATTGTAAATAGTGGTCCGGATTTAACGACATTCTCTGGTGATAAACTTTTGGGTGGACCCCAATCAGGATTGATTGTTGGAAAAAAGGAATGGATCACTCGTTTTAAGAAAAGCCCACTATATCGCGTACTTAGGTGTGATAAAGTAACCATTGGGCTTTTAGAAGAAACATTACGTTCTTATCACTCGGGATCTTTCACGAAAGATAATTTGTCGCTAACGCTCTTAACAACATCACGAAAAGTATTAATGAACCGTGGTCAAAAAATTATAAATGAATTATCTAAAAAACGCATTAAAGATTTGGGAATTCAATTGCTTGAGTCTGAGGTTGAAGCAGGAAGCGGTTCCTTGCCAGAAAATAAAATTGAAAGCGTAGCTCTATCTTTTTCGCCAAAAGTAGGGAAGTCCAAACAGTTAGCGAAAGAATTTCGAACTGGGTCGATTCCCGTCGTAGGTTATATCCATGGTAATATTTATTTTATCGATTTAAAAGCAATTTTACCCACCCAAATTAAACGGCTAATTTTGGCCATTCAGGAAATTTAATCTTGGCACAGGTTGTGGTAGGAACTGCAGGTCATATTGATCATGGCAAAACATCCTTGGTTAAGGCACTCACGGGGACGAATACAGACAGACTCATTGAAGAGAAAGATCGTGGTATGACGATTGATCTTGGTTTTGCTTATCTGAGCGATTCAATCACTATTATTGATGTCCCTGGTCACGAAAAATTTATACGAAATATGGCGGCAGGAGCTGCAAATATTCATTTTGGTTTATTGGTTATAGCTGCAGATGATGGGGTGATGCCACAAACCCGAGAACATTTGGATATTTTGACGCTTTTAGGTGTAAATAAAGGATGGGTTGCGTTAACGAAAACTGATTTGGTTCAAGATGAAGAATGGATTGATTTGGTTGAATTGGATATTTCTGAATTATTGGAAGAAATTGGATTTGAGCCGTTTGGAATTCACAGAATAAATAATTTAACTGGTGAAGGTGTTGGTGAACTTAAAACTGATATTATTTTAAAGACTGAAGATTTTCAATCCGAATCAATGTCAGATTATTTTCGTTTAAATGTTGATCGTGTTTTTTCCAAAACAGGTTTCGGAACTGTTATTACCGGAACTGTACAAAATGGTATTGCTAAGGTTGGTGATGAATTAGATATTTTCCCGTCAAAATTAAAGACTAAAATACGCGGAATTCAATCTCATGGTGGGAGTAAAAACCATACAGAAACGGGTGATAGAGCTGCCTTGAATTTGGCACATGTAAAATCATCAGAATTGTTTCGTGGAACTGTCCTTGCAACCCCAAAATGTCTTCAGGTGTCTTTCCGATTAATCGCAAATATTTCCATGACTCAAACCACAAATTGGGTGATTAAAAATAAACAAAGATTAAGATTCTATTTTGGAACAGCAGAAATTTTAGGTCGAGTTTCCGGGGGGAAATTAGAAAAGGGTCAAACTGGAAATGTAATTATTGATTTAGAAACTCCAGTTGCCATTGCCATGGATGATAAGTTTTTCATCCGGTCTTATTCACCCATGGAAACAATTGCTGGCGGAAAAGTTTTGGACCCAAATCCCGTTGGGAAATGGTCTGAAATTAAAGACCGACGTGAACAGTTGCCTTTAAATTCAAAAGAACGATTCGTTTATCTTATTGATGAAGATTGGAGATTCCCAAAATCAAAAGAAGCGTGGAAATCCTTATTTTTCATCTCCCATGTTAAATTAGAAATTTGGATAAATGATTTAGAATTGATTGAATCCAATTCAGGTATTTTGTATTCGAAAACTGGTTTATTGAAAGCAAATGATGATTTACTGTCATTTTTCAATCAATCTTATAATAAAAATCCTTTTCGAAGCATATTGAGTTCGGATGGAATTTTGACGCAATTGAATTGGTCTGAAGATTGGTTGACGATTGTATTGAATGAGATGGTAAAGTCTCAAGTTGTTTTGGAAGAGAAAGGTGGATATTCTCTTGAAGGATATTCGGCTGAATTTTCACAGAAGGATTTAGAAGAATTGGGGAAAATTGAAACCCTAATTTCTCAATCAGGATTTGAGCCAATTTTGTTAAAAGAAATCACAGATGCTTCTGGATTCAAACCAAAGAGAGTTGGCGATTTGGTTCATTTACTTTTTGATCAAGGGAAAGTAGAAAATTTGGGTAAAAACTTTTGGCTAAATCGTACCAATCTTGAAACGATACTTCATGATATTCGTGAATATTTCTCATCTAAGGACCAATTAACGATTTCTGATTTTAAAGATATTACTGGCTTGTCTCGGAAAACGGCAATCCCGCTATTAGAATATTTGGATAAATATAAATTCACTCAGAGAGAAGATAATTTCCGATTGCAAGGAGATGCGCTTCATGACTAAAGAAACGGTAGCACAAACACCAGTCATGAAGCAATTTCTTGCTATAAAAGCGCAATATGAAGACACATTGGTTTTGTTCCGAATGGGTGATTTTTACGAAACATTTTTGGAAGATGCTGAAATAACATCCAAAATTCTTGGAATCGTTCTCACCAAACGGGCCAATGGAAAAGCATCGGAAGTTGCCCTGGCAGGATTTCCGTACCACTCCTTAGATAATTATCTTCCTAAGCTTGTGAAAGCTGGACATCGTGTCGCTATTTGTGAACAAGTTGAAGATCCGAAATTAGCTAAGGGGATTGTGAAGCGGGAAGTTATCGAAGTAGTAACACCAGGGACATTAACCAGTGACCAAGCTTTAAGTAAAAAGTCAAACCGGTATATTGGCGCAATCTCATTTGATAAACAAATGGCAGGATTTGCATTTTTAGATCCATCTACTGGAGAATTTTATTTGGGTGAAAGTCCTATTGAATCACTTAAAGAATATTTATTAAAATTTTCGCCAAGTGAAATTATATTGGGCGAAAATATTGTTTATTCCACATCTGATTGGTATAGAGAGTTCAGACCTTTTATTACTCAAATTGAAGACTGGATATTTGATTACGATTCTTCATACAGATTATTGACCCAACATTTTAATCTTAAATCATTAAAAGGATTTGGTTGTGATGATATGAAATTGGGACTCACAACTGGTGGCGCACTGATTCATCATATTAAAAATAATTTGAGTTTGTCTTTGAATCACCTTTCAAAAATATCTCCGATTTTAAATGATGGTTTTATGGGATTAGATGGATTTACGATTCGAAATTTAGAAGTATTCCAAAGTTTATCCACCCAAGGAACCCATGGGACATTAGTGGATTGTCTTGACCAAACACAAACGGCAGGTGGTGGACGACTTCTTCGGCGATGGCTACATTATCCCCTGACAAATCCGAAACAAATCAATGATAGATTGGATGTGGTGGATGCTTTTTCTAAAAATAGTCGAATTTTAAAATCAATCCGAGACGTCTTAAGTAAAACGGCAGATTTAGAACGGATTCTTGGAAAGGTAAATCAAGGAAAAGCATCTCCGAGAGATGGTGTCGGAATTGCACTTACCTTAAAGAAAATTCCGGAATGGCAAAAAGAACTAAAGTCTGTTGATGATCCCAATTTGCATTCTCTCGCAGAATCATTTGTAGATACTCCATCAATTATTGAAAGAATTTTATCTACAATTAACGAAGATGCACCCGTCTTGTTAAAAATGGGAAACGTTATTTGTACTGGCGTAGATCCGGATTTAGATGAGTTAAGAGTGTTAATGAATTCAGGAAAAGATTGGATTCAGAAATTTCAAGAATCCTTGCGAGAAGAGTTGGGGATTCCAAAATTGAAAGTTGGGTTTAACCGTGTTTTTGGATATTTTATTGAAATAACTAAGATGCATCAGGAGAAGGTTCCAGAGTCTTTTATTCGAAAACAAACTTTAGTGAATTCTGAACGTTATATCACTGAAGAATTAAAGGAATATGAAGATAAGGTTCTGAATGCGGAAGAGAAAATATTAAATATAGAATCTCAATTATTTTCTGAAATTTGTCAATTTTTACTGTCTCAAATTTCAGAAATCCATACGAATGCTAAGGCAATTAATCGGATGGACCTGTTATCAGGATTCGCCGCTACAGCCATAAACCAAATTTATGTTCGTCCCCGATTAACAAACAATCCAGAATGTAAAATCGTTGCTGGGCGACATCCAGTGGTTGAACAATTACTTCCATCCACCGAAAAATTTATTCCCAATGATTTATCCATCCATTCAAATAAAAATCAAATCCAGCTGATAACTGGGCCCAATATGGCTGGAAAATCCACCTATTTGCGTCAAATTGGACTTATTACACTCATGGCTCAGATTGGGAGTTTTGTTCCTGCTAAGTCTGCCACAATTGGAATTGTGGATCGATTATTTACCCGTGTTGGTGCCAGTGATAATCTTGCCGGTGGAGAAAGTACATTCTTGGTAGAAATGAATGAAGCTGCCAATATTTTAAATAATGCCACAGATTCAAGTTTGATTTTATTGGACGAAATTGGACGAGGAACAGCAACTTACGACGGATTATCTTTGGCCTGGGCCATTACAGAATATCTTCATGAAACGGAGGGTGTAAGAGCTCGAACTTTATTTGCAACCCATTATCACGAATTAACAGATTTAGACTCCATTTTGGACCGCGTTGAAAACCATCATGTGGAAGTGAAAGAGTTCGGGGATAAAATAGTTTTCTTAAGATCTATTGCAAAAGGTCCCGGTGACAAAAGTTATGGTATTCATGTTGCTCAAATGGCCGGACTCCCAAAATCGGTGATTCATCGTGCTACAGAAATTTTGAACCATCATATCCAACAATCCGCTGAAAAAGGGGGAACTTCTGTACCGCCTGAACCGTCAAATCAAATGACGCTATTCCAAGAGCAAGAATTCAAATTGCGGAAAATATTAAATGAATTGGATGTGAATTCCATGACACCTTTGGAAGCACTTAAAACATTAGATGAAATTAAAAAAGAATATGGATTGTAGAAAACATTTAAGTAAAAGCCACAAAGTCTCGAAGACACAAAATGAGTATCGAAAGTTCATGTCTTCGTTGTGGATTTTTCCTTTTTTACTTATTTTTTTTATGAGTTTGGGTTTTTCAAATGGTTATTGGGTGAATTACGGCTGGGAGATATTTGAACATGTTACAGATGCCAGAACCGCAGCTTTGGGCAATGCCACAACGGCATATCAGTTTGGTGGAAATTCTTCATCTCTAATGAATCCTATATTCTCAACACAAGGATTTCAAGAAATTACCCTAGCACACCAATCCCGTTTTGCTGGACTGCTGAATAATGATTTAGCTAGTTTCCAAATACAGAGAAGCGGGAAACCGATTCAAATTAATTTATTGTACGAAGGAATTGGCCAAATTCCTGATACACGGAATATGTTATTGGATTGGGGAAATGATGGCCAATTCGGTACCAACGATCCGGGAGAAGGGAATGGAATTCTTGATGAAGGTGAACGATTAGATGCGGACCAAATCCGGTTTTTTAGTCAGCACCAAATAGGGATTCATGCCGCTTTCAATCATTCTTTTCGACAAATGCCATTGGGCATAGGCATAAAAGTTTTATCTTATATTTTAGACGACCATTATGCTTTAGGTGTTGGAGTTGATTTTGGACTCATGAAGAAAATTAAAGAAACGAATATTGGAATTGTCATTCGAAATCTGCCAGCTTCGGGACTCATTTGGAATAATGGCACTGTAGAAGGTACTACGCCATCAATTTCTGTTGGTGTCCACCAACCGTTGGAATTGAAAAAGATTCCAGTCAAACTTCATTCCATGTTCAATTTGGATATTTCTACATCAAATCGCAATTTGGATTCTCAATTAGGGTTTGCTTCTTTTTCCGTGGATGGCTCTTTCGGAATAGAGGGTATCTATAAAGATAAATTATTTGTCCGTGTTGGTCGAAATTCAGTGAATAATTCCACTGGCGGATTAGGAATGAAATGGGATGGCTTTGGAGTGGATTACGCATTTTTGGCTCCCAATTTAGGTAGTGGGTTTGGGAATCACCATTTGATCTCACTGAATGTTACGTTGGATTGGGTGAAATCTAAATTGAATGAAAAATAAAATTAATGCACAATTAGAACCATATTATGAGTAAAAATATAATTACTTACAACACAGCAGATGGCAATGCATCCGTCTCGCTGTTTGCAAAAGATATTCGCGTACCCCAGACAAGATTGTCTCAAATGATTAAAGGAAAAAGACAAATCACAGCAGATACGGCTTTGCGATTAAGTTCATATTTTGGGAATTCTACACGTTTTTGGCTTGGCTTGCAGGATGATTATGATATTGAAGAAGTAACAAAAAAACATAAAGATATCTTCAATGAAATTAGGAGTGTAAGAAATAATAAAATTGAAGCAGAATTGGCCTGAATTAAACCTATTGACTTATTAATTCATAAAAAATTGGAATATTTGGTCCTAATCCTAACTTTTACTCGCCAGTTTACAGCCAGCCTCTCCGGTATGCATTTTGACTTTTTAAAAAGGTTACAATTCCTCATTTTTATTAAATTTAACTATCACTGTTTTAGCATATATGGTCAAAATCTAACCACCTAATTTTTACTCACCAGTTTGTTAAGCAAGCTAATATTGTTATTCAAAATCAGCACTTCACAATCCTTGGAAAAGATTGACAAAATTTCGTAATTTTATTGGCTTTACCCCTAAATAAAATTATGATTAAAAGTATGACAGGATTTGGTCGTGGCTCAGCGGGCCATGGCACCGATAAAATCGACGTAGAAATACGGACGGTTAATTCACGTTTTTTAGAATTGAAGATTCGAGGATTCAATATGGATCCAGCATTGGACCAAAAAGTTCGAACCCTCGTTGAATCATCTCTTTACCGTGGAACTGTCCAAGTTCGAATTGAATTAAAATCAAGTCGTGAAACTCAGAAAATGAGTTTTAATAAAGAGCGTTATGAAATACTTAGTGATGTATTAAAAAAGATTCATGTAGAATATGGAAAACGTTTGAGTTTAGGCGATATTATAACGACAAATGATCTTCTCATGATGGATGAACCGGAAGAATTAAAACCAGACACAGTTATAAAAGCGTTGGAATTTGCTCTGAATCAAGTCAATGAAATGCGCGAAAAAGAAGGTCAACAAATTCAAGACGATATTTTAAGTCGGATTAATAAACTTAAATCGACCATTCAAGATGTGGGTGAAATTTCAAGTCGATACAGTTCAGAGCGCCAAACGCAAATGAGAGAAAAAGTTTCTGAATTATTGAAGGGTGAAGAAATCGATGAAACTCGCCTAATTCAGGAAGTTGCTTTTTTAGCAGAACGTGCAGATGTAACCGAAGAAATTGTTAGATGTAAAAGCCATTTTACTCAATTATCATCCTATTTAAACCAAGGAGAACCTGTCGGTAAACGAATCAATTTTTTGATTCAGGAAATCGGTCGCGAAGTGAATACCATTGGATCAAAAAGTCCCCAAACTGATGTAACCAATCATGTTATTGAAATGAAAGGTGAATTAGAAAAAATCAGGGAACAGGTTCAAAATATTTTATAATGAAAAATTTAATTACCATTTCAGCCCCATCAGGATCCGGAAAAACAACCTTGTGTAAAGCATTACAAAAAGTGATGACTGATATTGAATGGTCAACATCTTACACTACAAGATCACAAAGAAATATTGAACTTGATGGTGTGGATTACAATTTTATTTCACATGATGAATTTGAAGATTTAATTGTTTCTCAGAACTTGGCAGAATGGGAGAATGTCCATGGATTTTATTATGGTACGCCTAAGTCAACTCTCGAAAATGCGATTGAATATGACAAAACAATTTTATTGGAAATGGATGTAAAGGGTGCAATTCGTATTAATGAATTATATCCTGAGAACTCCTTTTCAATTTTTATCATTCCCCCAAGTATTCAACATTTACGGGAAAGATTAAAAAATCGGGGAAGCGATTCAGATAAACGAATCGAAATCCGATTGCAAAGGTTCCAACAAGAAATGGGGTATCAAGAAAGGTTTGACCATGTGATGATTAATGAAGATCTAAATGTGGCAACACAAGAATTAATTAATGTAGTTAATGAACTAAAAGTAGGAGTACTAAATGGGTCTTAAAACCATACCTTTTCGCGAAGTTGAAGATCGCGCAAAAAACATGTATGAAGCTGTAGCAGCAATGTCTGGTCAAGCTCGTACTGAGTTAGAAGAACGAATCTTAAGTAAAGCGATTCAAGACCATCAGCAAGAAGATTTAGATGTTTTTGATGAGGTCGATGAAATCACGCCAGAAACCTATGTAGAGAAAGAAAAAGTTACCACCATTGCGATTAATAAATTTCTTGATGGGGAAGTGACTTGGAGAAAAACCAAACCCGTATAATTTAGTATTATGAAAGATACAATTCATAAATATTTCAAACAACAGCAACTGTTGTATGGGAATGAATTATATTTTTCAATTAACCCTGAACAGTCGTCTGAGTCAATTCTCAAGAATGACAGAATAAATACCCAGCAGGAGTTGGATACATTTAATGAATCCATCTGTTTGTGTATGAAGTGTCCCTTAGGGAAAACTCGGACAAATTTTGTTTTTGGTGTGGGTGACCCAAATGCTGAATTACTTTTGGTGGGTGAAGCGCCAGGAGAACCGGAAGACCTTAGTGGTGAACCTATCGTTGGGGGAGCCGGAAAAATGTTGGACAGAATCCTGATAGCTATTGGTAAAAAAAGGGGAGACGGTGTATATATTGCCAATGTAATAAAATGTCGACCTCCAAATAATCGCGATCCGCTTCCTTCGGAAGTTGATAAATGTGAACCATATTTACTTGAACAGATTTCAAAAATTCGCCCTAAATTGATTGTAGCATTAGGGCGCGTTGCTGGAAAAACTTTGTTAAAATTGGATGTCCCACTACAAGAAATGAGAGAGAAAACACACGATTATAATGGGACACCCTTAAGAGTCACATATCATCCTGCAGCTCTTTTGCGAAATTCTAATTTTAAAAAACCTTGTTGGAAGGATTTTCAATGGATTCAAGGTTTTTTAGGTAACGCTTAATATTATGACTGAAAATAACCATCAGATTCTCAATGTTCAACCTCACTCCGATGAAGCTGAAGTTGCAGTACTCGGTTCTATGCTTTCATCAAAAGATGCTGTTAGTCAAACAATTCAGTGGTTGACACCTGACCATTTTTACAAAAGTGGAAATGGAAAGATTTACTCCGCAATGCTTAATTTATTCGACAAAGGTGAACCGATTGATACCGTATCCGTTATTGATCTATTAAAAAAGAATAAAGACCTAGAAGCAGTTGGCGGTACCTATTTTATAACAGGATTAGTTGAGTCAGTTCCAACAGCTGCTCATGCAGAACGTTATTCAAAAATTGTTCTGGAAAAAGCATTATTGCGGAACTTAATCAATCTGTCTCACGATATTGCTAAGGAAGCATACGACGATAGTCAAGATGTGGCTGACATCCTTGATTCAGTAGAACAATCAATTTTCAGAATTACTCATAATCGATTAAAAGGCGGTTTCATTCACATTGATCCGATTTTGGTGGATGCTTTTGAGAAATTAGAGAAAATTAGTTCAAATAAAGGGTCGGTTATTGGTGTTCCTTCAGGGCTTTTGGATTTAGATGATATTACATCAGGATTTCAAGAGGGTGATCTAATTATTATCGCAGGTCGCCCTGGAATGGGTAAAACTGCTTTAGCATTATCTATGCTAAGAAATGCTTCTTTAGAAGGCGGCGTTGGCGTTGGAATGTTTAGTCTTGAAATGGCAAATCACCAATTAGCTATGAGATTACTCTGTGCAGAAGCGCGAGTTGATAGCCATTTTGTTAGAACAGGAAATTTGCCAAAAACTCATTGGAAAAATTTAAGTATCGCAGTTGGTTCATTGGCAGAAGCGCCTATTTATTTAGATGATACGCCGGCATTAACTGTATTGGAATTACGAGCGAAAGCGCGTCGATTAAAAGCCGAACATAATATTGGCATGATTGTAGTGGATTATCTCCAACTTATGACTGGACCAAAAGGAGTAGAAAGTCGTCAACAGGAAATTTCTGTTATTTCCCGATCATTGAAGGCTTTGGCAAAAGAATTAAGTATCCCTGTAGTTGCATTGTCTCAGTTATCTCGAGCCGTTGAACAACGAGCAGATAAACAGCCACAATTATCGGACCTTCGAGAAAGTGGCGCCATCGAACAAGATGCAGACGTTGTTATATTTTTATTCCGTCCATGGGTTTATAGCCAAGAAGATGAAGATGAAGGAAAGGCAAAGATTATAATTGCCAAGCAGCGGAACGGTCCTACGGGCGTTGTGGAGGCTTCTTTCATAAGTAAATATGCTCGGTTTGAGAATTTATCTCAAGCTGAAACACCCTTTTAATGGATAATCCTCTTTCAAGATTAGCCCCTCAACTATTCGGAGATTATCCTAAATTATTTGTAAATCTGGTGGACGCAATGTCCATCAACCCGAATGAAGAAAGAGATGAAATAAAAGCGCTTTTGTGGAAGGCATATGATTTTGGGAATCGCCACCACGAAGGTCAAAAACGTCAATCTGGCAAAGCTTATTTTACACACTGTGTTGCTGTTGCCCAAACCCTTGCCGAGTGGAAAATGGATACCACAACTATCATGGCTGGTTTATTGCATGATACGGTTGAAGATACTGACGTATCTGTGGAGACACTTCGGACAGAATTTGGAAATGATTTAGCAAATCTTGTTGATGGTGTTACTAAAATTGGGGGAATAAAATTTTCGTCTAGGAAAGAAAAACAGGCTGGAAATTTTATGAAAATTCTCCTTTCTGTCGCACAGGATCTAAGAGTCATTATTATCAAATTCGCTGATCGACTTCATAATATGGAAACGATTATTCACATGGCAAAAATAAAGCAACATCGAATTGCTGTGGAAACGCGTGATGTTTATGTTCCGTTGGCTCATCGTTTGGGAATGTCTTCAGTAAAATCTCAATTGGAAGATCTTGTTTTTAGAGTGTTGAATCCTTCTGGTTATACTGAGTTGGATTCTAATATTAAATCTTCAAAAAAACATAGAGATAAATTTATTAAAGAGATTATTAAGCCTGTTGAAGAAGAATTAAAATCCTATGATATTATTCCTCATGTTTATGGTCGGTCAAAATCCTATTCATCAATTTATGGAAAAATGATGTCTCGCGTGAAAACGTTTGAAGAAATTTATGATTTATATGCCATTCGAATCATTGTAGATAAAATTGAGCAAAGTTATTTAGCCTTGGGAATTGTACATAGCTTATATACGCCAATCCAGGAAAGATTTAAAGACTTTATTGCAACACCAAAATCAAATGGATATCAATCTGTTCACACAACAGTAATTGGGCCCAAGGGGAAATTGGTAGAAATACAAATTCGAACTCGAGAAATGGATGAAACTGCAGAAATTGGTGTGGCAGCACATTGGGTCTATAAAGATGGGAAATCGTCTGGAATAGACAATAATGTAAAATGGCTCCGAGAGTTGTTGGAAATTCTTCAAAATGAATCCACCGATCCGAAAGAATTTATGGAGCTTTTGAAGATTGATTTATACAACGAAGAAATTTTTGTTTTTACTCCAGCAGGCGATTTGGTCCAGTTACCGGTAGGTGCAACTCCGGTTGATTTTGCTTTTCAAGTCCACACACAAGTTGGAATGCATTGTATGGGTGCTAAGATTAATCATACTGTTGTTCCTCTCAATACCAAATTGAAAAATGGAGATATGATTGAAATTATTACGAGTAAAACTCAAATGCCTAGTTATGGGTGGCAAAAATTTATTGTAACCACAAAAGCTCGGAACCAAATCAATCGATATCTTAAAAAAAATCAGGACGAAGAAAGTATAAAATTGGGTGAAGAAATGTTGGAGAAAACTCTTCGTAGAATGAAATTGTTGCAGGATATAGAAGAATTCAGAAACAGTTTTAGTCGGTTTGGGTATTCAGATAGGGGCGCTTTGTTAAAATCAATCGGATCGGGAATGATAACCGTACGTGATATGTTTCGAAAATTGCGTCCTCAGGAAGAAGAAATAGAAGAGCAGACTGAAGAAGAAGAATCAACGAAATTTTTTGATTTTGCTCGATCTAAGACCAAAGGAATCATTTTAGATGGTATAGATAATCTAATGGTGAATTTTGGTAAATGCTGTAATCCAATTCCAGGCGATGAACTCATTGGGTTTGTAACGAGAGGTAGGGGAATTACAGTTCACCAAAGTTCCTGTAAAAGTTTGCCATTATTAAGCCACGAGTCTGATCGATTAATTCCTGTTGATTGGAATGTGAAATCCACGGATAATTTTAATGTTCGTTTAAGAATTGTTGGTTTGGACTACAAGGGGTGGTTGAAAGATATGTCTGAATGTATTTCAAAGCAGAATGTAAATATTGCCAGTGTGGACATTAAAGTGACTGATTCAGTCGCAGTTGCCCATTTTATTGTTCAGGTAAATAATAATCGTCAACTCAACAGGTTAATTCGAAAAATGACAAAATTAAAACATATTGATTATGTAGAAAGAGCAGGTCGATAATGGAAACAATAACATATACGAAAAAAGATATTGCCACCAAATTGGCAAATCGGAATAATTTTAGTGTTAAATCAGCTAAAGACCTTGTGGATGATTTTTTTATAATTATGAGAGATTTTCTAATGGAAGATAATCCTTATACAAGAATTGAGATTCGGAATTTTGGCGTGTTTGAATCCAAGCCAACTAAAGCAAAACCTCGAGCAAGAAACCCACGAACCAATGAAGAAATTTATGTTCCGGCACATAAGAAAACCCTATTCAAACCGGGCAAAATCTTAAAATCTCACCTTCAAAAGCCACTCTAATTTATGGGGAGAATCTTGGGGGTTGATTACGGTGATAGCCGTATCGGTTTAGCGTTGTCTGATCCACTTAAAATAATCGCTTCTCCCTTTAAAACATTTCGAAATGAGGGACGTGAAAAATGTCTGCAATTTCTTAAATCTTTAATTGAAGAAAAAGAGATTGAAGCAATAGTCGTTGGGCTCCCCATTGGCATGAAAGGACAAGATACGGCTCAAACTATAAAAGTTCGAGAATTTGCTGATTCATTATCGATTTTCAATTTACCGATTGAGTTAGAAGATGAAAGATTATCATCTGTCAGCGCACAAAAATCCATGATTATGCAAAATATAAAAACAGGGCATAATAAAGGAATGATTGATGAAAGAGCCGCGGCAATTTTATTACAACAATTCCTAGATAAAAGGAATCGATGAATTCATTTTTTAATCGTTTGCCCGTTCATTTAGCTATCGGCGGCGGACTTATTACAGGTATATCCTATCAACCTTGGCATTTTGGCTTTTTAGCTTGGATTGGTCTTATTCCCTTGCTTCATGTCTGGTTAAACCATAGTGCAAAAGATAATGCTAGATTAGGCTATTTATTTGGGATGACTCATAATCTTGTGGCATTTTATTGGATTGGATTTAATTCCGGAGCCAGTTTTTGGGTCGTGCTGTTATCTCTAATTGCTGCCGTATTGTATTTAGGACTTTTTTGGGCTGCAGCAGGATGGATTTTTGGGCGAGTGAACTTGTTAGGGAATGGCCTCACATTATTCCCTTTTCTAATTGTATCTATGGAATGGATTAGGAGTTTTGGTGCATTGGGATTTCCGTGGGGGAATATAGTTTTATCTCAATTAGAATTTTTGCCATTAATTCAAATAATGGAAGTGACAGGAAGCTATGGAGTAACACTATGGGTTTCATTGATTAATGTTATACTTTATATCTTGATTCAGAAGTTTGAGCCCAATAAAAAGCTGGGATTATTTATTTTTATTTTTTTATTAGGGCTTTGGTTTTCCGGGAAATCTCGGATGAAAGAATTCAATCAATCTAATCGAGTTTTGGAGGTAGGAATTCTTCAACCCAATATTGATCCAAATGCTAAATGGGATTTTGAAATGAAGACAGAAACAATTGCTTATATGGACTCTTTACATGGTGAGGCAATTCTTCTCAATCCTGATATGATTGTTTTTCCAGAAACTGCCTATCCCGCTTATTTAAGATTAAATCGAACAGTCAGGAAAATGATTCAATCAAAAGTTGATTCTTCTGCAATTCCAGTTTTAACAGGGACGGTTGACCGAACTAAATCAGCCACGGGAGATAAACAGTATTTTAATAGTTCCATGTTTTTTACACCCAATCATTCTTATTATCTCTATAATAAACTCCATTTAGTTCCCTTTGCAGAATACATTCCGTTTTCGACACAAATTCCATCTTTAAAGAATTTGAATTTCGGACAGGGGAACTTTACCCATGGAACAGAGTACACGGTTTTTGAATGGGATTCAACCCATTTTTCCAATCTGATTTGCTATGAATCAAGCATTCCTAAATTGGTAAGTAAATTTGTACAAAATGGGGCAGAAATGATTTCTATCCAAACAAATGATGGTTGGTTAGGGAATTCAGCAGGGCCCTATCAACATTATGATATTGCACGAATCCGTGCTATTGAAAACAGAGTACCGATTGTTCGGTCAGCGAATACCGGAATTTCCGGGCTGATTCTTGCGAATGGTATATCATCTAATGAACAAATATTGGGAGAAATGGCTGTTTTTAAAGTCAGTGTTCCTTTAGGGAATTCAGGAAGCTTTTATAGTCAATATGGTGATATTTTTGCCATAATTTGTTTTTTAATATTTTGCCTACTTGGACCAATTCAATGCATAAGAAAAAATCATTAACATTTATTCTCATTATGGGATTATTATTCGGTGGATCGCCAAAAATTCATCCCATGGTTAAATCTGCTATTCTTCCAGGTTGGGGAGAGGCATCCATGCAAAATTCAAAAAGAGCTCGAATATTCCGATTAACAGAGATTACCATGTTAACAGCGTGTATCAGCTCTTACACATTCTCAGGAATTAAAGCAAAAAATTATGAATCTTATGCGGTGGAACATGCTGGAGTCAATTCAATGGGAAAAGACCATAAATATTGGGTTGATATGGGAAATTATTCAAGCATGGATGACCATAATGATGAGCATCTACGATTTCGAGATATTGATGATTTATATCCAGAAAATGAAGGGTGGGATTGGACATGGGATTCTGATAAGAATAAGACAACATTTGAATCTATGCGAATTGGAAGTGATAAACTGGCTTTGAGAGGAAAATTTTTTATTGGTGGCTTGATTGTAAATCATATCGTTTCTGCCATAGATGCCCTGTATCTTACTCGATTGGAAAAGATTAATTCCATTTCAATGATTCCAATTATCGAACGTGATGGATCTTATTCGGTTTCTTTAAAGATCGGATTGGACCTATAAAAATGAATCCCATTACGCGGCTTTCTCTGTATTTGGCCTTCTCTATTTCGGTACTTCTTTCATTGAAAGTGGGTCTTTTGATTTTTCATGTTATTTTAGGACTTTCCCTTATAATTTATGAAAAATCACATTGGCAAGAATGGAAAGAACGAACAATGCCATTTTGGAAATATTTTCCTATAATGGGATTCATTTTTTTCGCTATATCATTTTTGGTTTCGGAGAGGGAAATTCCAATAATTCTATTAGATGTTTCGTTGG
>Ga0209252_1000177_pt1 | contig 51656 bp, 55 predicted proteins | sample SaaInlV_135m_DNA_3_FD_184673 | JGI IMG/M metagenome (GOLD analysis project Ga0209252, IMG submission 184673) | Marine microbial communities from expanding oxygen minimum zones in the Saanich Inlet - Saanich Inlet SI074_LV_100m_DNA (SPAdes) (version 2) | ecosystem: Environmental > Aquatic >... | reverse complement strand
ATGAATAAGATATCTTCTTATATTTGATTTTTCTATTATATAAACTTAAATATTTTAATAAATTTTTAATCATTTTAATTAAATAAATTTTGATAAAATAATTTTAATTTACATGTAAATAAATCATAAAAATAAGCCAAATTCATTTTTGGATTTTCAAGAGCACCATTATATTCAGAAAAACAACGAAGGTAATGTTTTCTAAAAAATTTGTGAGAAAAACCCCATTTTTTAAGAAAAATTTCACTACCTTTATTTAAATTGACATCTTTATTCTTTCTGGTTGTTAAAGATCCAAAATGATAAACTCTAAAATCAGATAATCCTTTGAAAATTCTAACATCCAAATTCCACAATTTTAAAATAAAATCAGGATCTGATGCATCGCCAGGATTGAATTCTTCACTCATACCACCAACTTTATTCCACAAATTTTTATGTACCAATGAGGGATTTTTATCTGCCCCTTGTATATTTTTATGTGAAAAAGACATATATTTTTTCAATAAATTTTTTTCATCAAAATCTTGATAAGTATTTCCAAAATTATAATTAATATGACCATTTGTTCTTTCAATCATAATTCCTGAAAGATAAAAGTTGTTATGATCAAATGATTTAATTTCGTTAATTAAGACAATGTCCCATTTAGGACAAATATACATATCGTCATGTAAAAAAAGTAAATAATCGTTTTTGGCCTCTTTTGCCAATTCATTTAAAGCTGTACATAATCCATAATTATTTGTTGATCTAATTTCTTTAATGCTATTTTGTTTTAAGTAGGAAGATGTTATGTCAGTAGAATTATTTGAATGGACAAGTATTTCATGATTAAAATTTGAATTTTTTTTTATACTATCGATACAAATTTTTAGATACTCAATATTGTTTAGAGTTGGTATTAAAATAGAAAATTCCATTAAAAAAGTTTTGCATTATTACCTAAAGATATATCAATTAAATATTTAGAAACTTTTAATTCATTAAAAAGTTTAAAATATTTTTTTTTTCCATTTCGTCCAATATTTTTTATTAATTTATTGTTTTTAGAAAAAAATTTAATTTTATCAGATAAATCATTTATATCATTATAGGTTACAATTTCTTTTTTATTGAAAAAATCATCCATTTTAACTTTTTTATCAATAAAGGTTAATAAACCATTCCCCATTACAGAAGCAATTCTATTACTTGAATAGTATTTCGTAGGTTTGCCCCTGCTCAAATTTAATGCCATTTTAGAATTTATTAATGCATTATTAAAATCATTACCCCAAATAGGTTGTTGGTTTGCAAATCCATAAAAATCATATTTTATATTTGGAATTTTTTTAACAAGACTATCTAAAAAAATAATTCTGCTATCTTCAATACCCTCTTTTAGAGTAGCTCTATTAACACCATGACTCATAGCATAAAATAAATCATTTTTGGGCTTCATATCGTAAACATCAAAACATTCGATATTCTTATCTACAGGAACAAAGAAAAAATGAAAATTATCTAAATTAAACTTATTCTTTAAGATTGATGGATCGGTAGTTATAAAATTATGATCAACAAAATTTGAATATAGACCAATGTTGGAAATATTTTGATTAGAATAATCAAGGCTAGGCATGACAGGGTCTTCATTCCATTGTGAAATAATTAGATCTTTATTAAATGACTTAAACTCTTCAATTGTATTTAAATTAATATTATTGGTGTGACCAAAAAATAATAAATCAGGATTATAATTTTTAAAGGTTTCTAATAGATATTTTTGAAAATTATTTCTACCTAGGAATAAATTAAATGATTTATTGTTTTTTATAAAATCACGGTCACTAATTTCTAATACATCATGATCATTTCTAATAAAACCATTAGTAAATTTTTTCCCAAGAGAAATATTAAATAATCTATGATTAAGTTTTTGACCCTGGTTATATATATTTATTATTTTTAGTTTTCTTTTTAAATAATTAATCTTAAGTTTAGGAATACAATTTTCACGTATAAGATCAATTAGCTTAGTATTATCTATTATTAGATGTTTAACATTCGCTCTACTTTTATTTTGTATTTTTTTTCTTTTTTTGACATTTTTAATTAAATTTTTAATTTCTTTATATAGATTTTTTGAATTAATATTTTTAAGAACAATAGCATGATCAGTAGTTTCACATAATCCTCCTCTATTAGATATAATAGTAGCACAACCTCTAGATGAAGCTTCTAAAGCAGTTCTACCAAACGGTTCTTGCCATTTAGAAGGAATTACAGCGATTTCAGATTTATTTAATAAATCTAAGGTTTTTTTATGTTTTAAAAAACCTAATTCAGAATGGTTTTTGTGATCGATATGTATGGTACGTCTATCTTCATCTCCTATAGAAATTGCTTTCCATTGAGGATACTCATTTAAAACATTAATAATTGAGCTTGCAAATAGATCATAACCTTTTGACTCATTTAACTTGCCAACAAAGGTAATAAGTTTATTTTTTTTTGTTTTATTTTGTCGATTTACACTTGGATAAACAATTTCGGATTTAGTTTGAAGTTTTTTATCTATACCAATATAAAACCTATCTTTAACCCACTCACTAACAAAAATAATCTTATCTACATTTTTTAGAATATTTATTCTTTCATTTAAAGATTTTGATCCTTTCATGGAAAGAGGATCGTTATGAAAGTAAAAAAATATTTTTGTATCAATTTCTTTAAATAATTTACTTAAAATTAAGGGCCTGTTATGAATTTCAACTAAGTCGTATTTTTTGGTAATAATTTCTTTAATTAATTTTTTACAATATTCATTAGTTGAGCTTTTAATTTTAGATTTAAGACTTTTTAAATTAATATTAATATAATTTTTTGTTAAAAACTTCTTAGAATTTGTATTTCCATAAATAAAATTATATTTTTTATACTTAGATTTTTTATAAAACTCTGAGACCCATAAAGATGCAGCAGATGCTTTTTCAATAGAATAATTTTCTTTGTATGGTAAAATTGTAGCTATTTTAATTGTTTGGGTTTTTAAATTCATTAATAATTCTTAATCTCTCTTTTCTATCTTTTTTAAGTTTATATTCAAATGAAAGCGCTTTGTGTTTTGAATAAAATTTTTTTTTATAGACCAGTTCCCACTTATAACCCTTAGTAGATTTTGCTCCAAGGCCAGAATTATGTTTTTTTAATCTTTCGATTAAATTATTCGTATATCCAACATAAGATTTATTTAAATAACCATTTAAAGTCTTAATTAAATAAACGTAATAAACCATAATAAGCTTATCCTTAATGGCGGTCCCTGGGGGAATCGAACCCCCCTTTGCAGGATGAAAACCAGCTGTCCTAACCGATAGACGAAGGGACCATTTGGGCTCTTTTATTTTAAATGTAGATATTTATCAAGCCTAATTAATCATTCAAAATAAGATCCTTAACATTTAATTGAATAGTTTTTTTATTGTTCCAAATATTTTCATTAATTTCAGCAATTATATTAATTTTTTTTTTATATAATAATAAATGTTCACCAATTACTGTATGCATACAATTAAAGCATATTGATTTAATTGAAGGACCATGATCAGGTTTAATGATAGCAAAGATATGTTTATTGTTTAATATTTTTGTTTTTATAACTCTAGCATTCTTAATAAAAAAAATAGGTATGAAATTTTCATTTCCAAATGGTCCTAATTTATTTATTTCGGACAGAAATACATTGTTAATTGCAGAAAAAGATATTTCTGAGTCGTAATTATGATAATTATTAAAATTTATTTTTTTCTCTTCACAATCCTTTTGAATAAAATTATCTAAAATTCTAATATTTTCTTTTTTTAAAGAGAAACCTGCAGCCATATTATGTCCACCACCATTTATGATTATTTTCTTATCACATAGTAATTTCATTAAATGACCGATATTATAATCCTTTGTTGATCGAGCAGAACCTTTTAAAATATTATTTGAATTTGTGATAACAATAGAAGGTTTGTTGAAATAATCTTTTAACCTAGCTGCAATAATTCCAATTAAGCCTTCATTGATATTTTTTTTATAATAAATTATTACTTTTTTATTTTCTTTTTTAATTTTTTCAAAATCAATTTCATTCAAAATTTTTTTTTCTATTACTTTTCTTTTATTATTTAACTGGATTAATTGTGCTGATATATCTTTGATTGTTTCTTGATTGTTAGACGTTAGAAGTTTTGTTGCATATTTTGAATATCCAAGTCTACCACCTGAATTGATTATAGGTCCGATTAAATAACCTAAATCATTGATTGTTATTTTCTTATTTATACCAATTTGTTGAAACAAAATATTTAATGCATCACTATCTTGTATTTTGAAATTTTTAATTACATAAGAACCTATTATTTTGTTAATTTTTCTTAACGGCATCACATCACAAATAGTAGCTAGGAGAACATATATTAAAAAATTTGACAATTTAAAATCTGATTTAATTTTTTTAATCAATATTTCTAAAAAAAAATAAGTTAATGTTGTTGCACAAAGATAATTATATTTTTGATAACCGTTATTTTTCTTTGGATTTATAATTATGTTTGACTTTGGATAAGGTTTGTTGATCTCGTGGTGATCAATTATCAAAGATTTAATATCATTATCGTTAAGAAAGTTTATAGCTTCGTTAGAATTTGAACCACAGTCAACCATAATTACCAATTGTGGTTTTTTTAGAATTAATTTTTGGAAAATTTTTTTTGTTGCTCCATATCCATCTTTTTCTCTATCGGGTATGTAATAAAAGTATGGATGATTAATATGCTTAAAAAATCTAACTAACAGTGAAGTTGAAGTAGATCCGTCGACATCATAATCACCTAATATACAAATATAATCTTTTTGATTTAATGAATTAATTAATAGATCTGCAGAATCATTAAAGTCCTTATTGTTTTTAAAAATATTAGTAATATTTAAACTATTATGAATATTATTGATTTCTGTAATATCAAAATTTCTTAAAACTATTAATTTAGACAATATTTCACTAAATCCAAAATCTTGTTTAATCTTATCTACAGAATTTTTGTTAGCTTTTTTTTCAATCCATTCATTACCAGAAACAGAAATCATTCATTAATTATACTTGTTCTTTTAATTATTTTAGTAAAATTAGTACCTTTATGTGTAACTAAAGTTTCGGATGAAAATTTGTCTTGTTCAATAATAATTCCCTCTAAAACTTCACTATTGGTAATACCTGTGGCGCAAAATAACGAGTCTCCTCTAACTATTTCAGATAGCTCGTATTTTTTATTTAAATCTGTAATACCCATATATTCTGCATCTTTAATATCTTTATCATTATTAAAAATAAATCTTCCTTGAAAGTAACAGTCATAGGCATCAAGAGCAGATGCTGCTAGGACACCCTCCGGTCCACCGCCAATACCTAAGAACATATCAATTTTATATTTAGGATCAGATACATATAAAGCACCAAGAACATCTCCATCAGTGATTAACCTTATATTAACATTCAAATCATTTAATTTATCAATCATTTTTTTATGACGTGGCCTGTCTAGCAAACAAACAGTAAGTGATGAAATTGATTTATTATTAAACTCTGATAAGTTTTTAAGATTTTTTTCTAATGGATAATCAAGATCAATTAAACCTTTATCAATTTTGCCAGTAGCTATTTTGTTCATATAAGTTTCTGGGGCATTAAACAAATTACCTTTTTCTGCTATAGCTAAAACAGCGATTCCTCCAGGTAAATTATTTGCAACAAAATTTGTACCTTCGACAGGATCAACGGCAATATCAAAATTTGGACCTTTTTTAGTACCTAGAAATTCTCCAGTATAAAGTTGCGGAGCTTCATCTAAGGTACCCTCGCCTATTACCACTTGACCATTCATATTAATATCATTCAATAAAGTTCTCATTGAATCAACTGCAGCTTTATCTGCAGCAATTTTATCCTGCTTACCTATCAAATATGATGCTGCTAAAGCTGCCCTCGATGTAACATTTACAAATTGATCAATAAAACTTTTATCTATTGTCATTAAATTTTTTCATCAATAAATTCATCTTGATTTATTTTTGACTCAAATTCTCTTAAACGTTTATACACACTAGCTAACTCAATTATTGTAGGCCAAGCTTTTAATATATATTGCATCGATCCTTCAACTCTACCAAAAGCTCTGATTATTTGCTGCATTACACCAAGAGTAACTGCACCAGCGACAATAGCTGGTGCTAAAAATACATACGCCGAGAGCACATTTGCTTGAAGGTATGCAATTCTACCAATGTTAAAGTATAAATATCTAATATAACTTAAAAAATGAATTTCCCTTACACCATTAAAAAGTTCTTCGATTGATTTAGGTCTAATAGAACCATCGTCTTCAGCAACAACTAGTATTTTTCTATAAGCTGCTTCTTTTTTTTGTAGATCATATTCAACACCTACAAGTCTTAAAATTAAACCCAATAAAATCAAAAAAATAGTGCCTCCTACTGACCAAATTAAAGCCCCAACAATTAAACCATAATCCCAATCTCCAAAAAAGAAAATCGGGATACTAGCACTTAAGCCAAATAAGATTGGCATAAATTCAACCAAAATCATTAATGCTTCAATTAAACTAGTTCCTAAAGTTTCCATGATTCTTGAAAACTTTATTGTATCTTCTTGAACTCTTTGAGAAGCACCTTCAATTTTACGCGCTCTATCATAAACACTATGATACCATTCAACCATTGCTGTTCTCCATCTGAAGAGATAGTGAGATGTAAAAAAGCTTACTACAACTGCTACACCTACATAAATCGCAGCAAGTGTTATAAATGATAATAGACTAGACCAATACTCATCTATAGTTATAGCATTAGGTTTGCCAAGGGCTTTTTGTATCATGTCATAAAACTGACCAAACCATTTATTAATTTTTACATCAATTTTAACTTGGATCCATAATGATGATAAAATAATCATTGATCCAAGCCATGACCACATAAACCATTTTTTTAATTTGAAAAATTTAAACATTTATTATTTTAAAAAATTATCTGCATAAGATTTTTTAACTGTTTTTCTTTTTTTTGGTTCAATCAAATCAAAATCAATTTTTTTCTTTTTTGCATAATTAATTGCTAATTCTTTTGATGAAAACTCTAATTTTAATTCAGTTAATGTATCTGAAGAACTTTCCCAGCCCATTAAAGGGTTCTTTGTAGGATCTTTAGTTATAAACTCTAAAATCCACTTATTTTTTGCAGTACCAGACTGCATAGGATTTTTGTTAGGAATATAAATTATTGCTTTACTCATAAATGATGGTCGGAGTGGCAGGATTCGAACCTGCGACCCTCTGGTCCCAAACCAGATGCGCTACCAGGCTGCGCTACACTCCGATCCGTGTACTATTACAGTACATTTTAAATATTTAAAAGGATAAAGATAAGCAAATTAAAGGTAATTTTAATAGAATCTGATATATAAAAATTATGATTATTAACTGCATAAATTGTAATAAAAAATTTAATGTTAATGATGAGTTAATACCAGTGAATGGGAGGCAAATAGCATGTGGTTCATGTAATCATAGCTGGTACTTTCAGGTTGATAAGAATACAGAAAAAACGTCTTTAACTCAAAGTGTAAGTGTTGCACAGGATGAAATAACAAGTGAAAATAATGAAAAAAATTTTGAAATATCTTCAGAAGATAAAAATTCAAAATTTATTAAAAATAAAAGTAGCCAAAATGATAATAAAACAAAAGTTGAATTGCTTAATAAAAATAAATATAAAACTCAAAATACGAGAACAAGTAATTTTCTCTCATATTTATTAGTATTTATAATTTCGTTTATTGCAATAATAATTGCTATAGATACGCTCAAAATATCACTTATTAACTTCTTTCCAGGCTTAGAAATTATTCTATTTAACCTTTTTGAAACATTAAAAGATGTGAAATTATTTATTATTGATCTTACTTAAAATTTTATGATTAATTATTTATCTCAACCTTTCAAATGGTTCTTTAAACTTGAAGCAGCAAGTGGTTTAATTTTGTTAATCGCAGCTATATTGGCATTAATAATAAGTAATAGTAATTTCAGTAGTTTATATTTCTATAGTCTAGAAAAGTATTTATTTATTGGTATTAACGAATTTGGATTAAAACTTAGCGTGCATCACTGGATCAATGATGCACTAATGGCAATATTTTTCTTTTTTGTCACATTAGAAATTAAAAGAGAATTTATACAAGGTGAGCTATCAAATATTAAACAAGCTTTACTTCCAATAATCGCAGCTGTAGGGGGCATGTTAGTACCTGCTCTTTTTTATGTTTTTATCAATTGGGGGAATTCAGAGACTATGAATGGTTGGGCAATACCTTCTGCGACTGATATAGCTTTTTCATTAGGAATTTTATCATTATTGGGATCAAGAGTTCCAATATCATTAAAAGTTTTTTTAACAGCTTTAGCGATAATTGATGACCTTGGTGCTATCTTAATTATTGCATTCTTTTATTCTGGAGATTTAAGCATTCCATATCTAAGTCTAATTTTATTAAGTTACATTTTACTTTTAATTTTAAATAAGTTTTCTGTAAAAATTTTTATCCCCTATTTGATTATTGGATTGTTTATGTGGTTTTTTACTTATAAATCTGGAATACATGCTACGATTGCTGGTGTATTATTGGCCTCTACAATTCCTCACAGAATAAAAGATAAGGATTTTTCACTGCTTGTAAAAATAGAACATGCAATTTCACCATATGTTGCATTTATGATAATGCCTCTTTTTGCATTTGCGAATGCTGGTGTTAACTTAGAGGGTTTATCGTTATCTAGTTTATTGGCCCCAGTCCCGCTTGGTATTATGTGTGGATTATTCTTTGGTAAACAAATTGGTGTTTTGTTATTTTCTTATATTTCGATAACACTAAAGTTTGCAGAGGCACCAAATAATTCAAATTGGTTAAGTTTATATGGGGTTTCTATTTTAACAGGAATTGGATTTACTATGAGTTTATTTGTTGGTAATTTGGCTTTTATAGATAACACTCAGTACATAGATGGTGTTAAAATTGGAGTATTAACAGGATCATTATTATCCACTATATTTGGATACTTATTGTTATTAATTTCGGCAAAAAAGTAAATGTTTAACAAAAAATTCAATGTTTATATAATAATTATAATGTTTTCTTTTTTTACTAAAACTATGTCAGATAATTCAAAAACGTTTTTTGATTTTAAAATAAATTCCATAAATGGAAATGAGTTAGATCTATCTACATTTAATGGTAAAACTATATTGTTAGTGAATGTTGCTAGTAAATGCGGTTTTACTAAACAATACGACGATCTTCAAAAATTATATGATATTTATAAAGATAAAGGGCTAGTTGTTATTGGAGTGCCTACCAATCAATTTGGTGGTCAAGAGCCAGGAACAGAGACAGAGATTAAAAATTTTTGTGAAACTAATTTCAATATTACATTTCCAATGACAGGTAAGTATGATGTTAAAGGTGACAGTGCTCACCCGATATACTTATGGGCCAAAGATACTTATGGCAAATCTACAGTACCAAAATGGAATTTTCATAAGATTTTGATAAATAAAGAAGGTAAAATTGATGACACTTTTGCATCTTTTACCGGCCCAATGTCTAAAAAAATTATAAATAAGTTAGATCAAATTTTATAAATTAACCGATAACCCATCATAAGCTGGAATAATATTTTTAGGTAATTTTTTCTTAATTATCTCATAGTCTATATCCGTATGAAGATTAGTTAAGATAGCTTTTTTTGGAGAAAATATATTTATCATTTTTAAAGATTTTTCAAAATTAAAATGCGAAGGATGGTTTCTATACCAGAGACAATCAATAATGAGGTATTTGAGATTTTTAAAGTACTTATAATCTTTTTCAAATATTTTACTTACATCACTTATATAAGCTAATTTTTTATCTATAACATAGCATACAGAATGAACTTTGCCATGTTGAACCTTAATAGGTTTAATTAAGATATTCTTTTTTTTATTCTTAATAAATAAATTTTTATTAATATTATTTAACTTAAGTGTAGCTGGATATTCTCTGTTATAGCTGTCAAAACAATATGAAAATGTATTTTTTAGATATTTAGATGTGATACGATCAGCAAAAACATTAATTGGTTTTTTATTTCTAATAAAGAAAGATCTTAAATCATTTATTCCATGTGTTTGATCTGCATGCATATGTGAATAAAAAACTTTGTCAATTTTTTTTATTTTCAAACTTAACATTTGTTGACGTAAGTCAGGTGATGTATCAATTAATACATTTTCTTGATCTGTTTTGATAAAAGCTGAGCATCTTGTTCTGTAGTTTTTTTTATTCTCAGGGTCACAATTTCCAAAATGACCATCTGGACGAGGTACACCCATTGAGCTTCCACATCCAAGAATTATAAACTTCATAATATCTAATTAAAAAAAAGTTTATTAAAATTATTTGTAGTATATTTTACTAAGTCTGATTTAGAAATGTCTTTAATATCTGCTAGTTTTTGAGCAGTATAATCAATAAAAGATGGTTCATTTTTTTTTCCCCTTTTAGGAACAGGCGCTAAAAAAGGGCTATCTGTTTCTATTAAAATATTATCCAAAGGTAGAAATTTAAATGTTTCTTGTAAATCTAGAGAATTTTTAAAAGTTATAATACCACTAGCAGAAAAAATGGCATTTAGTGTTAAGAGTTTTTTTGCAAAATCTTTACTACCGGTAAAACAATGCATTAATATCTTAAGTTTTTGATCTTTATAGTTGTTCAATATATTAAAAGTTTCATCTTCTGCGTCTCTAGAGTGAATAATCAGTGGAGTATTTGTTTTTAAAGAAGCCTCAATATGCTCTTTAAAACTAACTATTTGATCATCTTTATCACTATTATTGTAATAAAAATCTAAACCTGTTTCTCCAATTCCAATTATTTTTGCATTATCATTAAGATTTTTTACAATAAAATCTGAGGTAATTTTATTATCTGTTGTTTCATGTGGATGAATTCCAATTGTACCATAAATTATTTCATCTTCTTCTATAATCTTTTTAATTCGATCAAAGCTTTTATATGAAGTTGAAATTGTTAATAATTTCTTTATACCCACCTCTTTTGAACGCTTAATTACGTTGCTTAAATCACTTAATAAAGGCTCATGATCTAAATGACAGTGTGAATCAATCATTGTTTTTATCTATCTTTTTAAAAAGAATATCTATTTTATTTATTTTACTTCCATTTGATAAGAATTTATTATTTTCAATAGACGTTAAATTAATATCATCTTCATTAAGTTCAAAAATCTTTAGAGCTTTGACTGCTGATTGAGGAATTATTGGATAAAGTAAAAAGCTAATTTTTCTTACAATTTCTAAGGTTGAATAAACTATTGTATTTAATCTAATTGGATCTTCTTTTTTTTTCCATGGTTCTTGATCATTAAAATATTTATTAGCTTCAAATAAAGAGTTTATAATGAAATTTATGTAAAAATTAATATCTTGATTATCAATTTTTTCTCTTATTATTGATAAATTATCTTTATATCTATTTAAAATTACTAAATCTTCTTCCACAAATTTAATATTCTTTGGGACTTCGCTATTACAATTCTTGATAGCAAATGCTGTAACACGTTGACATAAATTTCCGAAATTGTTAGCAAGATCACTGTTAATACAATCTTCAAGTCTTTCTTGTGATATATTACCATCATTTCCAAAAGACACTTCTTTAATTAAATAATATCTTAATGGGTCTAGGCCATATTCGTTAATTATTTCAATTGGATCTAAAATATTACCTTTTGATTTAGACATTTTTTCATCACCAGAGAGTATCCAGCCGTGACCATAAACTCTTAAAGGTAATTCTATTTTAGCTGCTAAAAGAAAAGCTGGCCAATATACTGCATGGAACCTTAAAATATCTTTGCCAATTAAATGTATTGATGCTGGCCAAAAATTTTTAAACAATACATCATTGGTATCAGGATAATTTAATGCACTAATATAATTTGTTAGTGCGTCGAGCCATACGTAAATAACATGATCCTTATTATTAGGTACTTTTATTCCCCATGAAAAACTTTTTCTACTAACTGATAAATCTTTTAATCCGCTTTTAACAAAACTTATAACTTCATTTTTTCTGGACTCTGGTGCAATAAAGTTTGGGTGAGATTCATAATACTCAAGAAGTGGTTTTTCCCATTTTGATAACCTAAAAAAATACGACTCTTCCTCAATCCATTCAACAGGTGATTTTGAAGAAATAGATCTTTTAATACCATCTATTTCTTCTATTTCATCTTCATTGTAAAAAGCTTCATCTGATACAGAATACCAACCAGAGTATTTTGATAAATAAATATCATCATTTTTTTCAAGTTCATTCCACAAATGTTGCACTGTTTTTTTATGTCTATCTTCAGTAGTTCTTATAAAATCTGTATTTGTTAAATTTAGTGTATGTGAAAGATCCCTAAATGTTTGACTAATTTGATTGCAAAATTCCAAAGGGTCAATATTTTGTTTTTCTGCTGAACGTTGTATTTTTAATCCATGCTCGTCAGTCCCAGTTAAAAATTGAACATCAAAACCATCCATTCTCTTAAATCTAGCAAAAAAATCAGCTATTATACTTGAATAAGCGTGACCCATATGAGGTTTGGCTGAAGGATAATAAATTGGTGTAGTGATATAAAATTTTTTATCCATTTAAAACTCTATCTTCAAATTCCATTAATAAACTTTCATCATCTAAATTAAAAATTTTTGTATCATTAATTTTATTTAAAAAATATTTTTGTTTGTTTAGTAATTTAATATTTTTAATTGATATATTATTTCTAAAATAGATCTCTATTAAAAAGTATAATAAATGTTTAATAAATTGATCTTTTTTATATTTTTTTTCCATTATAACTTTTTTTATAAAGTCTTTTAAATTAATATCTTTTAAATCAATATCATTTTGATTGGCAAAATTTATTAAATTTAATATTGTTCCTGGTGTACTGTAATCATTTATCATTTCATCATTAATTGAATTCCTATAATCTGCCTCTAAAATTTTGTTAGTGATATCAAATGATTGATTAGATGTAAGATGAATTTTATAATTAAGACATCTAGATTTTAGAGTTGGTAGAATTTTTTTGTTATTATTGATCAATATAAAATAGATATTATCATTTGGTTCTTCTAATACTTTCAATAAAGCATTCACAGAATTAATATTTAAAAGCTCAATATTATCTATAAGTACAAGCCTAGGTTTTATATTAAAAGAAGATTTGTTTAGAGTTAAAATTAAATGTCTAATTTGGTTTATATCAATACTTTTTTTATCTTCATTGATATCAATTGAAATAAAGTTTGGATTAGATTTATTTGAAATCAATTTAAATGATTTATTATCTGGGTTAATTTTAAAATTTTTAACATCATATGCAAAATCTTCATCATATGACAAAATATAATTAATAATGTGGTATGCTAGAGTAGATTTTCCTATCCCTTTTTCGCCAGATAACAATATTTTATTGGGAAGTTTTTTATTAATATATAGTTTTTTAAAATTTATAAATTCGGCATGATGACCAAATAGGTTTAATTGATTTGATGGACTCAAGTTCATTTAACTAATTTATCAATTTGATTCAAAATTAATGCTTGATTATGCTCTATGTCTAAATTTGAATTAATTAGTTGGTATTTTTTTTTTTTAATTTTCGATAATTTCAAAAATCCATTTTGAACCTTTTTATAAAATGATATATCAAATTTATCATATCTGTTTAGTGATTTTCTCATTTTTAATCTTTCCTTTAAATTCTTTTGATTAACTGTATTTAAAAATGTAAAACTAACGTTAATATTTTTCAGTAAATGATTGTTTAAAGTTTTAATTAAATTAATATCAACACCCATTCCATAGTGTTGATAAGCTATTGTTGAGTCTATAAATCTATCAATAAGTATTATTTTTTTATTAAATGATTTTTTTATAATATCTATATTTTCACTTCTTGAAGCCATATATAGTAACAAGTCAGTATTTTTATTAAAATTTGATTTATTATTTAAAATCAATTTTCTAATCTTTTCTGAATTTGGATTGCCACCAGGCTCTCTTATTTTTATATGACTAATTTTTTTTTTGTTAAGATAGCTGGAAACGACAGAAATATGGTGACTTTTTCCACTTCCCTCTATTCCTTCAAAAACTATGATTGGTTTTTTAGACATCGCCCCAAATGAGATAATTAAGTGATTTTAATAATCTAGATACAAAATTTACTTGTTTAACTTCTTTTGAAGCCAGTAAATCGTATTCACCAACTAACTCATCATCATAAACAACCTTTAAAACAGCAACTTTTTCATCTTTTTTAATAGGGGCATTTACAGGCCCTTCATATTTGATAGAAACTTTTAAAAGTTTTTTTTTAGCTTTTTTAATAGTTTTGTAGATGTCTTGTTTGGTATAGACATCAACACTATCATCTTTTCCAAGCCATACATCTACTTTTTCAAATGATTCATTAGCTTTAGAAATCTTGACAAGATCAAAATTAGTAAGACCGAAAGTAAGTAATTTTGAACTTTCTCTTGATCTAGCATTTTTCGAATTAAATCCACTACCAACAGCAATTAATCTTCTGCCATTTCTAATAATTGATGATGCTAAAGAGTATTTTTCAACTGCTAAATATCCAGTCTTAATTCCATCTGCACCTAAGTTTTTATATAAAAGAGGATTTCTATTACCTTGTGTTATCGGGTCACCCCCTGTTCTATTCCAAGTAAATTTTTTTTCAGAAAAAATCTGATAGAATTTAGGATGTTTATCAATTAAATATTTAGACATTTTTAAAATATCTCTGACAGTTGAATAATTATCTGGGTTATTTATACCTGACGAATTAGCAAAATTAGTATTTTCCATCCCTATTTCCTTGGCTTTTGCGGTCATTAAAATTGCAAACTCTTCTTCAGTACCCGCAATACCTTCTGCTAATGCTACACAGGCATCATTTCCAGAAGAAATTATTATTCCTTTTAATAAATTCTCTACTGACACCTCGTCTCCTACCATAATAAACATAGATGAATATCCCGAGGTAGATAGACGCCATGCTTTTTCAGAAATTATAAACTTTTCATCTAATCTTAAATCACCTGATTTAATTAAATCAAATGCAATTATTGATGTCATAATTTTAGTCATTGATGCTGGATAGATTGAAATATCAGGTTCTTTTTCGTATAGAATTTCACCTGAATAATAATCTTGTAATATTGCAGTCTTAGCTTTTACATCAAAATTAGCAGTGGCTAATTCAGCATAATAAAAACTAAAAAATAGTATTAAAAATAATTTCTTAAACATCTTTTAAAATCTCTATATTTTCAAAATTTAACAACTTAATTTTATTAAATGAGTCTTTAAGTTTTTTTATATCATTAAATGGTCCTATTAATACCCTATATTTAGTATTTGATATTGTTTTAATAATTGGGTTCTTAATATTTGTTTCATTAGTAATTCTATCTGACATATTCTTAGCAGAGTCTTTATAATAAAAATCAGCAATCTTTATTGAGTATTTAAAAATTTTGTCTTTTGAAATATCTTCTTTTTGTAAGCTAGAATTACTTAGGTTATCAATCTGAATACCATCAACAGGAGCTTTTTGAGCAACATTTTTTTCTTCTTTAAAAGTTTTAGCTTTTTTTGCAATAAATGTAGAGTTTTGTGAAATTAGAACAAGATCAATATAAGGTTCATTTAAATCTAATGATAATTCCTCTGCTATTCTTAATGTTATGACACTATTATAGAAATCAGAAAATTTTGCTTCATTTGAAATAACTTCTGCAATTACTGTTTTTTTGTTAGAGGGATTTGTTATCTTAACAAAAGAATTTTTTTTTAAATTTTTATGAAAAATTAAAAAAGATCTATTATCTATTTTTTTTGTAATTTTTTTTTCTTCTTTTAAAACAGCGTCATAAACTAAAGCAAAACCAGAGTTTTTATATTTTGTTAATATTTCTTGATTTAAAATATTTCTGTTAGAATTATTTTGTTCACACCCGGCTAAGAATATAAAAAATAGTATAGATAAAACTCTATAATTCATTTTCAAATTTCTTTTTAAGTGTGCATACAGCTAATGAAAATCTTAATGATCTATTCCATTTTAAGATAATTTCATAATTATCAAAAACTAAATAAGCTGGGCTTAAATTTTCAGCATCTGGTATAATATCTTTATCAGGTGTTATTATTGATGCGGCCAGGTTGTCAAATTTTTTGTCCAAAAAATCGTTGTTAACAATATATTTCCTAAAATATTTTAATTTTTTCTTGTTATGAAGTTTTTTTGCAGAAACATTTAAATATTTTTTTGGTACAGTTGTAGATAAATCTATTTTATAAAAACATGGTTGATCGTCATTCCACCCTATTTTATTTAAATAGTTCGCTGCTGATGCATAGGCGTCTTTGTTATTTTTTAGATCGATATAATTGTTTTTATCAAAATCTATTGCGTAATTCTTCATTGTTGAAGGCATGAATTGAAAATAACCAAATGCACCAGCCCAAGAACCATATAATGTTTTATAATCAATTTGATTATTTTCTATTAGTCTTAACAATATTAATAATTCATTTGTAAAAAACTCTGACCTGCGTTCATCAAAACTTAATGTAGCCAATGAAGATAAGATATCCATTTTACCAACATAAGTTCCGAAATTGGTTTCTATACCCATTAAGGCTAAAAGAAGTTCTTTTTCTATTCCATATTGATCCTCAATTACATTAATCAAATTAAAGTTTTTATTATAAAAATTTACACCTTTAGAGACCTTTTTAGATGAGGTTCTTTTTGATATATAAGTTTTGGTATCTTCATAAAATTCTGGTTGATATCTGTCATATTTAATAACATTTGGTAAAAATTTTACATTAGCCATAGCTGTGTCAAAAGTTTTTTCTGAGATATTATTTTGCAAAGCAGTTTTTTTAAAATTTTTCTTCCATGTTAGAAAACCTGATGGATTTTCTGCAAATGACGATGAGCAAATAAAAATTATACAAATAAATATATACTTAACTAGTTTCATATAAATCTTTCAAATATATGACTACAGCAATCCATATAAAAATAAAACTAACTAATTTTGCCAATGAAAATGGCTCGTCATAATAAAAATAACCAAGTAAAAATTGTAATGTTGGTGTTATATAAAAAATCATTCCAGTTGGACCTAAGCCACACAGTTCTACACCTCTAACATATAAAAATAATGGTATTACAGTCATAGGCCCAGCCAAAAATATAACCAACATCATTGGTGGATTTGATAACTGAAAATCATTATGCCCATATAAAGTTATCAAATAAAAAGCAATTAGAGCAAATGGTAAAATATAAAAACTTTCAATCAAAAGACCTATGTCTGTATCAATATTAATTTTTTTTCTAACTAAATTGTAAAATCCCCAGCTTAATGCAACTATGATGCCAACCCAAGGAAGAGACTTAAAACTAATTAATACTAAATATAAAATTGAAATAATTACCAATATAATTGATAAAATTCTTCGTTTGTTTAGTTTTTCATTAAAAAAAATGTAACCAAGCATAACACTTATGATTGGCATCATAAAATACCCAAAGCTTGCATCAATTATTCTATTGGTTGCTATAGCGTAGATCCAAACAGCCCAATTAATAAAAATAAGAAAACCTGACAAGAAAAGATAAATCAAATTTTTTTTATTTTTAATAATTTTAAAAAAAATATGCCATTTTGAAAAAAAGAAAGTTGTAATTATTAAAGTAAATGTCGTCCATAAGCATCTGTGAACAACCAATTCTATGTGACCAATAAACGTGATATATTTAAAATAAAGAACACCAAAAAAACCCCACCAAAAAGAACCAGATCCAGCTAAGAACAGTCCTTTATTAAATTCTTTATTCATAGAAATTAAACTGATTTGTTATTAATAGCTTCTTTAGACTATTTTATAGTTGAATTAAATAATTTTAATAATAAAACAATGCTCACGGAGAGATGGCAGAGTGGTTGAATGCACCGGTCTTGAAAACCGGCAAAGGGGCAACTCTTTCCTGAGTTCGAATCTCAGTCTCTCCGCCACTATTTTTAATCATTGTATTTAAAATTTTTGTACAAAAGGTTAATTTTGTTATCTTTAAATTTAAAATCTGTCACCAGACCATTGAAGAAGTTATAAAGATTAGCATCATCTATATCTAATAACTTTTCTAAATCAGCAAGATCTTCATTATTCAATTCATCAATATATTTTTTTGTAAAGGCGCCTAAGAGTTTATCCATTTCTTTTGTGCCACGATAATTTGAACGGTAAATAATTTTTTTTTTTAATTGATCTATATTGAGCGTCATTAATATAATATATTATTAGTTTATGACTAATAAAAGTAATTATGAGTACTTATTATCAGATTTAACCGAGCTTAATGGTGTTGGTATTAAAACAACTAATTTATTAAAGAGAAAAAAAATTAACAATGTTTTTGATTTATTATGGAAGTTGCCAAAATCATATACTGATAGAAGCTTATCAACAAAAATAAAAGATTTAAGGATTGGAGAAAATCAAACAATAACTATAATTCCTAAAAAATATCTGTTTCCACGTGTTAGAAATTTACCCAACAGAGTGTCATGTTTTGATGAAACTGGTGAAATTGATTGCATCTTTTTTAATAGCTATGAGGGCTATGTAAGAAAAATTCTTCCACTTGGAAAAGAAATTACTGTAAGTGGAAAAATTGGTTTTTACAGAAATAAATATCAACTTACTAATCCTAAATATGTTTCTGAAGACTCTTCTTTAATAAAACAGAAACATAATACTTACTCATTGACAGAAGGTATCTCGGAGAAAATATATAATAAAATTATTAATCAAATAATAAGCAATTTACCTATATTAAAAGAATGGCATTCAAAAAATATATTAGATAAATTTGATAACATTAATTGGAATAAAGCAATCATAGAATTGCATAAATCAGAAAATATTGGAAAATATCAAGATAACTTTTATCAGAGATTAGCTTTTGATGAAATTTTTTCTACTTTTCTAGTGAATTCAGAAATTAGAAAAAAAATAAAGAAAATTAAAAAAAAGAATAAAAGCTTAGATAGAAAAAAACAAACAAACATATTAAACAAATTAGAATTTTCCCTTACCAATGATCAAAAAAAAACCTTAGAAGAAATTAATCAAGATCTTTCCTCATCTAATAAAATGTTTAGACTTTTGCAGGGTGATGTGGGGAGTGGTAAAACAATTGTTTCATTAATCGCTGCTTACAATACTGTAAATTCTGGCTTTCAAGTTGCGTTGATGGCCCCTACCGAAATTTTAGCACGACAACATTATAATTTTGCAAAAAAATTATTTTCAAAAGAAATTAATATAGAATTAATTTCAGGTAAATCTGATTATAAAACTAAAAAAATTATATTAAATAAATTAGAAAATAACAATATCGATATCATTTTTGGTACTCATGCAATTTTTCAAAAAAAAGTTAATTTTAAAAATTTAGGATTAATCATTATAGATGAGCAGCATAAATTTGGTGTTAACCAAAGAAAACGTTTGTCTGATAAAGGTGGTAAAAATTGCGATGTATTATTAATGACCGCCACACCAATACCAAGAACTTTAACAATGACCATGTATGGAGATATGGATCTTTCTATTATAAGAGAAAAACCTAAATCAAGAAAACCTATCAAAACTTATAGTAAATTAGAAAGTAAAATTGATGATGTTATTAAATTTATTAAAAAAGAAATAAGACTGGGAAATCAAATCTTTTGGGTTTGCCCTTTAATAGAAGAGTCCAAAAAAATAGACCACTCTTCAGCTGTTAAAAAATTTGAATATTTGGATAAATTTTTTCCAAATCAAGTATCTCTACTTCATGGAAAAACTGACATAGAGGATAAGGAAATTATATTAGATAATTTTTTAAAAAAAAAATTCAAAATTTTAGTATCTACAACGATTATTGAAGTTGGTATAGATTTTCCAAATGCAAATGTGATTATTATAGAAAATGCAAACAAATTTGGATTATCACAATTACATCAACTGAGGGGTCGTGTAGGAAGGGGTAACAAAGATTCTACATGTATACTAATGTTTAAATCAAATTTAAGTGAGAATGCAAAAAAAAGAATTAATATTTTAAAGGAGTCTAACGATGGTTTTTATATATCCGAAGAAGATATGAAAATCAGAGGATTTGGAGATATTTTAGGATTTAAGCAAAGTGGTATAAAAAATTTTAGATTAGCTGATCCAATACATAATAATGATCTTTTTCTTTTAGCAGAAAAAGAGATTAAAAGAATAGAAGAGGAAAATGCTGATATAAGGAAGTTTAAACCACTTATAAAATTATACGATAGAGCAGATATTATTAATGATATTGCCTAAGATTGTTTGTTTGAGGTGCCTGCAGAAACAATAAATTTAGAAGCCTCTTCAAAAGTCATATTTAAATAAATTACATCTTCAATTGGAAACATTAATAAAAAACCACTTGTTGGATTTGGTGTAGTTGGAACAAAAACATTAATCAGTTTTTTATTAGTTTTATCTGCCATTTCCCCTGTGTTTTCTTTAGTTGCAAAACCTACTGCCCAAACTCCTTTTCTTGGATATTCGATTAAAACTACACTTTTTTTTTTATCATCTTTCTTAGAAAATGTTTCGGTCATTTGCACAACTGCCGAATAAACAGTTCTTAAAAATGGTATTCTTTTAAATAAATCATCAATTAATTTTAAAATTCTTCTACCAAAGAATGATAAAGATAACCCGCCTACTATCGTTATTAGTAATATAGAAATTAGAATTTCTACCCCAGGGATATCAAAAGGTAAATAATGGTTGGGGTTTAGATTTTTTGGAATTAAATTTGAAGATATGCCAATTAAAATTTTACTAAGATATAAGGTAAAACCAATTGGAATTAAAACGACTACACCTGCAATAAAGTAGTTTCTAATTGTTAAAGATAAAGATTTTCTTTTAGATTTTTTATTCATATTGTTAATTAAAACTTGAATAAATCACAAAAGTTATTGCAAAAATAAATAATACCAATAAATTTTTATTATTAAGATTCATAATATAATGATATTAACAATTATATATGAAAATGAATAGAAGAAAATTTTTGTCTTATGTTGGCTGTGGATGTTGTGGGTTTATGATACAATCTTGCACAACAGCTCCAATAACTGAAAGAAAACAATTAAAAATTGTTTCTGAAGCTAAGCTGAATGCTCAAGCAGCTAGAGTTTATGAAAAAATTAAAGAAAAAGAAAAAATGAGTGACGACAAAAAAACACTTAATGAAATAAAAGAAATTGGCAAAAAGATGGAAGAATCAATTTCTGAATATTTTGATAGAGAAAATTTAGATGACCCAACTAGAAACTTTGATTGGGAATATATATTAATAGATAAAAAAAAAGTAAGGAATGCCTGGTGTATGCCTGGAGGTAAGATAGCTGTTTATACAGGTATTCTAGATGCAACAAAAAATACTAATGGTTTAGCTGCTGTAATGGGACATGAAATTGCCCACGCTGTTGCAAAACATTCTGTGGAAAGAGCAAGTAGAGGAACTTTGTTAAGTGTAGGAACAAGAATTATTGATATAGCAAGTGGCGGTGTATTATCTGACATTAATAGAACAACGGGTCAAAATACAGTTGGATTATTAGCACAACTTGGAATTTTAAATCCTTTCAATAGAAAACAAGAAAGTGAAGCAGATTATCTTGGAATGATATTTTCCTCACTATCAGGATACGATATTAGAGAAACTGTTAAAATTTGGGAACGAATGAAAGAATTAAACAAAGGTAAAGAACCTCCTGAGTTTATGAGCACTCATCCATCATCTGATAATAGAATTCGTGATTTAAATGAAAAGATGAACGAAGTAATATTAGATTATCCGCCAATTAAACTAAGCTAAATTTAAATAGTGGTGAGCCCTGATGGACTCGAACCATCGACCCATTCCTTAAAAGGGAATTGCTCTACCAACTGAGCTAAGGGCCCCCAAATATTCAAATTGAATAGTTGTTGTATACAGAATTATTCTAATTTTTCAAACGTCAAATTGAACAAAAAAATAGATATCTTTTACAACTTATCTATGTATTTATCATGAAATTGATCAAAAGTACCTTCTGAGATATTTTTTCTTATAGCTGACATTAATTCTTGATAAAAATTAATATTATGTAGAGTTAGTAACATTGATGCTAAAATTTCATTAGTATTAAACAAATGGTTTAAGTAATTTTTTGAATATTTATTGAGACTTAAATTGTTACAATCAGCATCTAAAGGAGTATTGTCTGTTTGATATTTGTTATTTTTAATGTTTATTCTTCCATTCCAAGTAAATGCTAAACCAGTTCTTCCCGATCTTGTTGGTAAAACACAATCAAACATATCTATACCTCTTTTAACTGCTCCAATTATATCTGAAGGTGTCCCTACACCCATGAGGTAATGAGGTTTTTTATCAGGTAAATGTTCTTTAACATCATCTAGTACATCAAACATTTCCTTTTGAGACTCTCCTACTGCTAAACCACCCATTGCATAACCATCAAATCCAATTTTAATTAATTCCTTTAGTGATTTAATTCTTAAATCTTTAAATAAGCCACCTTGGACAATGCCAAAAAGAGCTTTGTGTGGATTTTGACCAAAAGCTTTTTTCGATCTATCTGCCCAGTAAAGAGACAAATCCATTGATTTTTTTATCAACTCATAATCATCAGATTTTCTGGGGCATTCATCCATTATCATAATAATATCGGAATTAAGGCCTAATTGAATTCTTATGCTTTCTTCGGGGCTTAAAAAAAACTTTTTACCGTCAACATGTGAATTAAAAATTGCTCCTTTTTCTCTGTCAATTTTATTTAACTTAGAAAGGGACATTACTTGAAACCCACCAGAGTCAGTAAGAATTGGTAAATCACAGTTCATGAAATTATGAAGACCTCCTGCTGATTGGACTCTTTCGACACCTGGTCTTATCATTAAATGATATGTGTTTGATAATATAATTTCTGATCCAGTTTTCTTTATGTCGTCGATGGTACATGCTTTGACCGTAGCTTGAGTACCAACAGGCATAAAAGCAGGAGTGTTGATATTTCCTCTGTGGGTTTCAATTAAACCACATCTAGCAAATTTATCTTTTTTTAAAACATTAAAGGCAAAAGATTTTAATGCCATTTAAAGAAATTATAATGATTTAAAGCTTATAATCTTATCCGGATCTGATACAGAACCGTTATTACTCTCATCACCTCTTTTAATTTTATCCACTAAATCCATACCCTCTAAAACTTTTCCAAAAACTGTATATTGTCTATCAAGGAACGGTGCTGGTTTAAAACATATAAAGAATTGACTATTTGCACTATCAGGATCGGAAGATCTTGCCATAGATAATGTTCCTCTATCGTGTGGAACACTACTAAATTCTTGTTTTAAATCAGGTAAATCAGAACCACCCATTCCAGCTCTTCTTAAATCGAAATCATTTGAATCTGATTTCCCAAACTTTACATCACCTGTTTGAGCCATAAACCCATCGATAACTCTATGAAAAACAACATTATCGTATTCTCCTCCGTCAGCTAATTCTTTAATTCTTTTAACATGATTGGGAGCTACATCTTCAAATAACTCAATTTTCACATCTCCATCTTTTAATTTTAAAATCATTATATTCTCCTGCGCTATTGATTGATTGGTAAATAAAAAAAATAAAATAAATATATTTGTTAAAATTCTATTCATATTTTTCTTTTAAAGACTTAATTGTACTTTTGGTAGTAAATTTTTTAATATCACCATTTAATTTTACAATTTCTTTTACAAATCTTGATGAGATTATTTGATTTTCTACATCAGACATTAAAAAAATTGTCTCAATATTATTATTAAGTTTTCTATTCATACCAGCTAATTGAAATTCATATTCAAAATCCGAGACCGCTCTTAAGCCACGTAAAATTATATTAGATCTATATTTTTTACACAAATCAGTTGTAAGAGAGCTGAATGAAACTACTGATATTTTTTTTCTATTTAGTTTTAAATCAATGAATAAAGCTTTATTAACGATATCTATTCGTTCCTCAGATTTAAATAGATAGTTTTTATTACTTACATTAGAAACTCCAACAACAATTTTATCAAACAATTTTAATGCTTTTTTAATTACATCTATATGTCCGTATGTAATTGGGTCAAATGTACCTGGGTAAATAGCTGTCTTGTTCATTAAATTAGATTATCATCAATTTTAATTGCAGATACCACTTTTTCTTCACCTGATAATTTTATAATTCTTACGCCCTGAGTATTTCTACCCGCTGTTCTAATTTCTTTAACAGCAACTCTTATTACTCTTCCTTTGTTTGTAGAAATAAGTATTTCGTCACCTTCAAAAACTGGGAATGATGATGTAATATTTCCATTTCTTGGTGAATTTACAATTCCAATTATACCTTTGCCACCCCTATTAGTAAGTCTATAATATATATGAGAAGTTCTTTTTCCATATCCATTCTCACTTATTGATATGACAAATTTTTCTTTAGCTTTGATCTCAGATTTTTCATCTTTAGATTTTTTGCCATTTTTTTTTGTTTTATCGTTATTAATGACTGACAGAGATACAATCTGGTCATTTGGGGTTAGCTCTATACCCTTAATACCTTTAGATGATCTTCCTTTAAATACTCTTAATTTCTTTGTTTCAAATCTTATACATTTACCAAACTTTGTGCTTAAAATAACATCTTGATCATCTTGACAAATTTTAACTCCTACAATTTTATCATTATTGTCAAGTTTCATTGCAATTTTTCCTGATGCATTGATTGATGAAAAATCTTCCAAACTATTTTTCCTAACTTTCCCTTGTGCTGTAGCAAAAATTATTTTGTAATTTTTAGACTCAGTCTCATTTTCTGGCATTGGCATTATAGAGCTAATAGATTGGTGGTTTTTTAAAGGCAAAATATTAAACAATGATTTCCCTTTTGAGGTTGTGGAACCCTCAGGAATTTTCCATGCCTTAACTTTATAAACTAGTCCTTCAGTAGAAAAGAAAAGGACTGATGTATGTGTGTTAACTGATAATGTCTGGATAACAGAATCTTGATCTCTTGTAGTGATACCAGATTTACCTTTACCACCTCTTTTTTGTTGTTTAACACCTTCCAATGATCCTCTTTTTATATAACCCTGTAGTGTAACGGTAATGATTACAGACTGTTTTTGAATAGTTTCTTCAATGTCATAATTTAACACAGCATCTATAATTTTAGTTCTTCTTGGAACTGCAAATTTTTCTTTGATATTTTTAAGCTCTTCGCTAATCACTTTTAAGAGTTCTTTTTTTGAAGATATAATTTTTTTGTATTTAGCTATTAGCTCAGCTAGTTTTTTTATCTCAACTTCAATTTCATTTATTCCAAGGGCTGTAAGTTTTTGTAATCTTAATTCTAAAATAGCTGTCACTTGGGATTCCGATAATGAGTAAACATTTTTACTTTTTTTACCTTCAACTAAAGAAATTAGTTTTTGAGTTTTGTTTATTTTCCACTTTGTTTTTAAGATAGATTGTTTGGCGTCATCTGGGGTTTTAGATGAACGTATAATCTTAATAATCTTATCTAAATTTTCTACAGATACAGATAAACCTAATAAAATATGTGCTCTTTCTTCTGCTTTTTGAAGATCAAATTTTGTTTTTTTAATAACAACATCTTCTCTAAAAGATAAAAAGTTTGTTAAAAAATCTTTTAAATTACAAGTTTTAGGTTTTCCATCAACAATTGCTAAAGTATTAAATCCAAATGAACTCTCGATTTGAGTATTTTTATAAAGTTGTCTTTTAATCGTTTCGGGCTCAACACCATTTCTTAAATCTATTGCAACCCTGATACCTTCTCTATTAGACTCATCTCTAATATCTTTAATACCTTCAATTTTTTTCTCTCTAACGAGTTGAGCAATTCTTTCATTTAATACTGACTTGTTAACTTGATACGGAATTGATGTGATAACTAATCTATCTCTACCATTTTTTAAAGCTTCAGAAGCTACCTCACCTCTAATCTTAAATGAACCTCTTCCATTATTATATCCTTGTTTAATGATATCTTTGCCAATTATAACACCTCCTGTTGGAAAATCAGGTCCAGGGATATGTTTCATTAATTCCTTAACTTTAATATCTTTATTGTCAATCAAAGCTAATGTTCCATTTATTATTTCACCTAAATTGTGCGGAGGAATACTAGTTGCCATACCTACGGCTATTCCACCTGCTCCGTTAACTAAAAGATTTGGATACTGTGCGGGTAAAACAGTTGGTTCTTTTTCAGTTTCATCATAATTACTTTTGTATGAAACTGTATTTTTTTCAATATCATCAATCAAAAACTGTGAAACTTTTGAAAGTCTTGTTTCCGTGTACCTCATAGCTGCAGCCGGATCTCCATCAATTGACCCAAAGTTACCTTGACCTTGAACCAAAGGTAAGCTCATTGAAAAATCTTGAACCATTCTTACAAGAGCGTCATATACTGACTGGTCACCGTGAGGGTGATATTTACCAATCACATCCCCTACTATTCTTGCAGATTTTCTAAATTGTTTTGACCAATCATATCCGCCTTTATACATTGCGTATAAAATTCTTCTATGAACAGGTTTCAATCCATCTCTTACATCAGGTAAAGCTCTACTGACAATTACGCTCATTGCATAAGATAGATAAGATGAGCTCATCTCATCATGCATTGAGATTAATTTAATATTATTATCTTTTGGAGCTTCAGTTTTTTGCATAGATACTAAAATGGAATTTCGTCGTCCATATCATTTGATACTTGTGAAGAGTCCTCAATATTATTTTGTTGAGTAGTATCGTTTTGAATTCCACCACCAGTGTTCCCGCCACCAAGCATTGTTAATGTACTGTTGTACCCTTGAAGAACAATTTCAGTAGAATATTTATCTTGTCCAGATTGTTCATCTTTCCATTTTCTAGTTGTAAGTTGACCTTCTACATAGATTTGAGCACCTTTTTTAAGATATTGCTGTATTACATTCACAAGACCTTCGTTAAATACAACTATACGGTGCCATTCAGTTTTTTCTTTTTTTTCACCTGTATTTTTGTCTTTCCACGATTGACTTGTCGCTAAGCTAAGTCTTGCAACACTTTTGCCATTAACCATTTGTTTGATCTCAGGGTCTGCGCCCAAACGACCAATTAATAATACTTTATTTAAACTTCCAGCCATAATATTTAATATTTGTTAAATTAATTAATAAGAACTATATCACAATTCTTCTCATTATTAATTTTATTAACTCAAAGCAACAAAAAATATGATCAAAAAGATAGTTATTAAGGGTGCCAAAGAACATAATTTGAAGAATATTTCTGTTGAAATCCCAAAAGATCAATTTGTTGTAATAACAGGTCTATCGGGGTCAGGAAAATCCTCACTAGCTTTTGATACCATTTATGCAGAAGGTCAAAGAAGATATGTGGAAAGTTTATCTGCTTATGCAAGACAATTCTTAGATAAAATGAAAAAGCCTAATGTAGATCTTATAGAGGGATTAAGTCCCGCAATAGCTATCGAACAAAAAAACACGTCTAAAAATCCAAGATCCACAGTTGCTACTGTTACAGAAATTTATGATTATATGAGAGTTTTATTTGCTAGAGCTGGTATCCCCTATTCGCCATTTACTGGTAAACCAATTACATTTCAAACTATAACTCAAATTGTAGATTTGGTTAAAAAATTACCTAAAAAAAGTACAATATATATTTACGGTCCTGTAGTTAGAGGTCGTAAAGGTGAATATAGAAAAGATATTTTAAGTTATAAAAGAAGAGGTTTTAGAAAAATCAAGATTGACAATGTTTTATACGACATCGAAAAGTCTCCAAATTTAGATAAAAAACTAAAACATGATATTTCAGTTTTAGTTGATAGAATTGTGTTAAATTCAAAACTAGGTAATAGATTGGCAGAAAGTATTGAGACAGCAGTAAATTTATCTAACGGATTAGTATTTGTTGAATATGAAGATGAAACACTTCCACAAAAATTTAGAAAAACAGAAAAACTTATTTATTCAACAAAATTTGCTTGTCCAGAAAGTGGTTTTACTATTGAAGAGATAGAGCCGAGACTTTTTTCATTCAATAGTCCTTATGGAGCTTGTGAGGAATGTGAGGGTATTGGAATTAAATTAAATGTTGATCCAAATTTAGTTATTCCAGACGAAAGAAAAAGTATTGCAGATGGTGCGATTGAGCCATGGTCAAAATCTACAACATTATATTATGCTCAAACATTAGCATCAATTGCTAAGCATTATGGTTTTTCACTTGATGATAAATGGAAAAAATTACCAAAAAAAATTAAAGATGTAATTTTGTATGGATCTGATGAAGAAGAAATTAAGTTTAATTATGATGATGGTTATGAAAAATATTCCCATAAAAAAACTTTTGAAGGTGTAATTAACAATCTTGAAAGAAGATTTTTAGAATCTGATAGTGAGTGGAAAAGAGAAGCTATAGCGGAATATCAATCAGATTCTGCTTGTGAAGGCTGCAATGGAAACAGACTTAAAGAAGAAGCTCTATGTGTAAAAATTGACAATCATAACATCAGTGAAGTTACAAAAAAATCAATCCTTGATGCTTCTCAATGGTTTAATGATTTAGAAAAAAATTTAGATAAGCGACAATTTAAAATTGCTGAACATGTCTTGAAAGAGATCAATGAAAGACTAAATTTTTTACTCAATGTTGGCCTAGATTACCTTACACTATCAAGAGAGTCTGGGACACTTTCAGGTGGTGAAGCTCAAAGAATAAGGTTGGCTTCACAAATTGGATCGGGACTTACAGGTGTTTTATATGTTCTTGACGAACCCTCAATAGGATTGCACCAAAAAGATAATGTTAAACTAATTAATGCTCTTAAAAGGTTAAGAGATTTAGGCAATACTGTAATTGTAGTAGAGCATGATATAGAGACTATGGAAAACGCAGACCATATTATTGATATGGGGCCAGAAGCTGGGACTAACGGTGGACAAGTCACATCACAAGGAACATTCGAGGAAATAAAAAAAGATAAAAACAGTATTACTGGTCAATATTTATCTAATAAAAAAATAATTGAAATTCCTAAAACTCGTCGATTAGCAAAAAATGGAAGGTTTGTAGAAATTAATGGTGCCACAGGAAACAATTTAAATAATGTAAACCTTAAAATACCAACAGGAAGTTTCACTTGCATAACAGGTGTTTCTGGAAGTGGTAAATCAACCTTAATATTGCAAACTCTATATCATGCTTTAAATTTAACACTAAACAATAAAGCTAGAAAGGCACCAAAATCTTTCAAAAATTATAAGGGTGTTGAGTTAATAGATAAGATAATAGATATAGATCAATCTCCAATTGGAAGAACTCCCAGATCAAACCCAGCAACTTATACTGGAGCCTTCGGTCCAATAAGAGATTGGTTTACTAGCTTACCCGAATCTAAAACTAGAGGTTATAAACCTGGAAGATTTTCATTTAATGTTAAAGGTGGAAGATGTGAAGCATGTGAAGGTGATGGTGTAATAACTTATGAGATGCACTTTTTACCAGATGTATATATACAGTGTGACGAATGCAAAGGTACCAGATACAACCGAGAAACATTAGAAATTAAGTTTAAAGACAAAAGTATTGCCGATGTTTTAGATATGTCTGTCGATGAAGGTTGTGAATATTTTGAAAATATATCTAATATTAAAACAAAACTTTTAACACTTAAAAAAGTAGGTTTGGGTTACATTAAGATTGGTCAACAAGCGACAACACTTTCTGGTGGTGAGGCTCAAAGAATAAAGCTAGCTAAAGAACTTTCTAAGAGATCAACTGGACGGACAATGTACATTTTAGACGAGCCGACAACAGGTCTTCATCAGCATGATATTAAAAAGTTATTAGAAATACTTCATACATTTGTAAAACTTGGCAACACTGTTGTTGTAATTGAACATAATCTAGATGTTATAAAAACAGCTGATTATATTGTTGATATGGGCCCAGAGGGAGGTGTTAAAGGTGGTAATATAATAGCAGAAGGTAAGCCCGAGGAAATTTGTAAAGTTCCAGAAAGTTATACTGGTCAATTTTTAAAACCATTATTAAAATAATAAAAATAAAAGATAGTTAAATTTTTTGATAAATTAGTGTATAAATATAAAGAATCATGAGCAATTTATTATCATCTTTATCTAAAACAATTCACGCTTCCTTAGGGTTAGCAATTTTATTATTTGTTGGATTATTTTATTTAAATGGTGGATTTGCTTTTGACACATTGTTCTGGAGCTGGTTATTTAGATACATTCACGTGGTTGTTGCAATTATGTGGATCGGCTTACTTTGGTACTTTAATTTTGTTCAAATCCCAAATATGGGGAAAATTCCAGATGACCAAAAACCTGCTATTGGTAAAGTTATTGCTCCAGCAGCATTATTTTATTTTAGATGGGCCGCTGCATTAACTGTTTTATCTGGATTGATATTAGCTTTGTTTAATGGCTACCTACATGATGCAATGACATTAAGCATAGGCTCAGGAATACCAAAACATACAGCTATAGGTATTGGAATGTGGCTTGGTGTTATAATGGCCTTCAATGTTTGGTTTGTTATATGGCCTAATCAAAAAAGAGCTCTTGGTATCGTTGAATGTGAGCCTGAATTAAAAGCTAAATCTGCTAAAACTGCGATGTTATTTTCAAGAACAAATACATTGCTTTCATTACCTATGTTGCTTGCGATGGTTGCAGCACAAAACCTATATTAATATTTTAATTCTTTAATATTAACAAACTGTTTTAATGATTCTGGATTTGCTAAAGCTTCTAAATTTTTAATTTTATTTCCTTCAATTATATTTTTAACTGCTAGTTCAACAATCTTGCCACTCTTAGTTCTCGGTATATCATTTACTTCAATTATTTTATTGGGAACATGTCTTGGAGAAGCATTGTTTCTTATTTGTAATTTCATTCGTTTAAATAAATCTTCAGTAAGTTTAAATTTTGAATTTAAAATTATAAATAAAATAACTCTAACATCATTATCCCAAGATTGACCCACAACTAAGGACTCTTTTATTTCTTTAAATCTTTCAATTTCAGAATAAATTTCAGCTGTACCTAGGCGAACACCCCCAGGATTTAAAGTAGTATCTGATCGACCAACAATGATAAAACCATTTTTGCTAGTTATTTTTGCATAATCTCCATGGTGCCATATGTTTTTAAATTTTTTAAAATAAGCATTTTCAAATTTTTCATTATTTTTGTCATTCCAAAATTTTAATGGCATTGAAGGAAAAGGATTAGTGCAAACAAGTTCTCCTTTTTTATTTAAAACTGATTTACCTTTCTCATTAAAAACGCGAATATCCATGCCTAATGCTTTGTTTTGTATTTCGCCTGAATAAACTGGTTGATATAAATTTCCTAGAACAAAACAAGAAACAATATCAGTACCCCCTGATATAGATGCTAGATGAATATTCTTTTTTATATTCTTATAAACATAGTTAAAACCATCTTCTGATAAAGGAGAGCCAGTTGAACAAATAGTTCTTAAATTAGATAATTTATATAGTTTTTTGTAATTTTTTTCAGTTTTACGAAGTGCATCAATATACTTTGCACTAACACCAAGCAAAGTTATTTTTTCTTTATTAGCTATCTTTAAAAGTAGATCTTCTTTTTTATACATTGGTGATCCATCAAATAATACAATTGAAGCTTTTGAAGCTAAAACAGAAATCAACCAATTCCACATCATCCATCCACAAGTAGTAAAATAAAAAACATTATCATTTTCTTTTATATCACAATGTAATTGATGTTCTTTTAAATGTTGTAACAATACACCCCCAGTTTTGTGACAAATACATTTTGGTTTGCCTGTTGTTCCGCTTGAATACAAAATTGCTAACTCATGTTCAAAATTAAATTTAGTAAAAGTTAATTCTGTATTTTTTTGTTTAATAATATTTTTCCAATAATGGGTTTTAATATTTTTATATTTTGGTAATTTCTTAATTTCAGCTTGACCTGGATATCTTGAGATAACCACATGTTTGATAGATGGTATTTTTTTTACAATTTCTGGTAATCTCTTTAAAACATTAATTTTTTTTCCATTATAAAAATATTCGTTAGTTATAAATAAAACCTTAGGCTTAATTTGAGAAAATCTTTCTATAACTCCATTTATTCCAAAATCTGGTGAACATGAGGACCAAATTGAGCCAATAGCAACTGTACCCAAAAAAGCTTCTACAGTTTCAGAGATATTGGGCATGTACGCTACTACCCTATCTTTTGATTTTATATTTAATAATCTTAAAAAAGCTGAAACTTTTTTTATATTTGTATTTAATTCTCTCCATTTTTTTATTTCACGAAAACCATTTTCGCTAATGAAAGTAATCGCTTTATCTTCATTATTTTTTGAAAGTAAATTTTCTGTAAAATTTAGTTTTGAATTAGTTAGAAAAGTATTTTTATAAAATTTTGAGAATTTTTTTTTATTATCTTTACCTTTGATTCCTTTTACTTCGGAATAATCCCAAACGCTATTCCAAAAATTTTGCGAATTGTTTATTGTCCAATTATGAATTTTTTCAAAGTTGTTATTAAATTTTTTTTTAAATCTATTAGATATAAATTTTTCAAATTTTAACAAATTTGAATTAGATTTTAATTTTTTTGATGGTTCCCAAAGTTTTTTATTCATTCAAAATATTGCCGTTGAATGTTCTGATTTATTTTTGATCATCCTCTCTCAAAACAGTTTTTTGAGAAACTCTAAGTCTAACCAAAACAGTATTAGCAATATAAATTGATGAATATGTACCAAATACAACACCTAGTATCATTGCTAGTGAAAATCCTTTTAAAATTTCTCCTCCAAAAAAATAAATAGCCAATAATGCTAATAAAGTTGTAACAGAGGTAATTATAGTTCTGGATAAAGTTTCATTGATAGAAATATTAGTTAATTCAAAAATTTTGATGTCAGAATATTTTCTTAAATTTTCTCTAACACGGTCAAAAATTACCACGGTATCATTCATTGAATATCCTACTATTGTTAAAACAGCAGCAATAATTGATAAATTAATTTCAAGACTAAACAATGAAAACACACCAAGTGTAACAATTACATCGTGAAATAAAGCTAAAATTGCTCCTAGACTAAATTGCCATTCAAACCTTATCCAAATATAAAATAACATGATTGCTAAAGATAATGATATAGCAATTACACCTGATTTTAGTAACTCAGCACTTACTTTTGGGCCGACATTTTCGACTCTTCTAAAATTGAAATTATTTCCAAAAGATTTATCAAGATTTGTTTTTATTTCTTCAATTATATTTTTCTTATTGTCTTTGTTTTCAAATTTAATTAAATAATCTGTATCATTACCAAATTTTTTAACAGAAATATCTCCAAGATTCATTTGACTAAACTTATCTCTTAATGAGATAACATTTATTTTAGAGTCTGAAGATCTGAGTTCAATTAAAGTTCCTCCTTTAAAGTCTATTCCAAAATTTAGTCCCTTAAAGACTAATAAAATTAATGAGCAAATAATTAATAATGATGATATCCAATTAAAGTGATTGTAGTATTTGTTGAAAGCTATCATTATATCAATTTTTCCTTATTTCTATTTTTGGATACATAAAGACCAGTGAATAATCTTGCTATAAAATAAACAGAAAATAAAGTTGTAAAAATTCCTATTCCTAAAGTAACTGAAAACCCTTTTATTGGACCGGAGCCCATAAAAAAAAGTATAATTGCTGCTAATAAAGTAGTTATATTTGCATCAATAATTGCTGTTCTAGATTTTATATATCCACTATCAAAGGCTACTATGTTATTTTTTTCGTCTTTTAATTCTTCTTTAATTCTCTCAAAAATCAAAACATTTGCATCAACTGCCATACCAACAGTTAAAATTATTCCTGCTATACCTGGCAATGTTAATGTAGCTTCAAATAAAGTTAAAATTCCTAATAAAATAAACAAATTAATTATTAACGTTACATTAGTGATTAGTCCAAAAATTTTGTATTTAACAAACATAAAAATTATAACCAAAAGAAACCCTATAGCTAAAGCAATCATTCCTGCATCTATAGAATCTTGACCTAAGTCAGGTCCAACTGTACGTTCCTCTATAATATCTAAAGGAGCTGGTAACGCACCAGATCTAAGCAGTAGCGCTAAATCTGTTGCTGATTGAAATGTAAAACCGCCACTAATTTGTCCATTACCACTTGCAATAGTATCCCTAATTACTGGAGCACTAATAATTTTACCATCTAAAACTATTGCTAGCTGTTTACCAATACCAGTAGATGTTGCTTTACCAAATCTTTTGGCACCTACTCTATCAAGTGAAAAAGATACTATAGTTTGATTATTTTGAGTGTCCATTTGAGGTTGTGCATCTAAAAGATTGTCGCCACTTATAATAATACGTTTACTGACTATTGCTTCTTCAATACCGTCTTCATATTTTAACTTTTCAACTCCAAAACTATCTTTTTCATTATTAGTAACAAATCTGAATGTTAAATTTGCTGTTTTACCTAAAAGAGATTTCACTCTCATAGGATCATCCAATCCAGGAAGCTCAACTAAAATACGATTATTTCCTCTTTTTAATATATTTGGTTCGTTTGTTCCAACTTCATCAATTCTTCGTCTAACAATTTCAATTGCTTGATCTTGAGATGAAGTTTTAAGATTTATTATCCCTTGTTTTGAAAAATTTACTTTTAAATTAATTCCTGTATCTTCTATATTTAATTGATGTGACTTAAATCTTGGATAATAAGGATTTATATCACTATTTTCATCAGTAAAAGTATCAATGATTATTTGTTTACTTTGATCATCAACATTAAAGAATATATTTTGACCTTCAATTTTAATGTTATTTATTTTGATATTTTGATCTTTAAAAAAATTTCTAATAGTTGTTGTTAAATTTTGAAGTTTTTGCTCTATGACTGGAGTGTTATCAATTTCTAATAAAAGATAGGAACCACCCTGTAAATCTAAACCTAGATTTATTTTCTTATCAAAAAAATTATCATCAATTTTAAATAAGTTAGATGACGCAATAGCAATAAATAAAAGTGAGAAAAGAGTTATAATTACAATTCTTAACTTTGAAAAATAAAGCACTTTTCTTTAACTAATTATTTTTTAACTTCTTGAGTATTTAAAAGACCTTGAATACCTGTTGCTTTAACAATTTCAACTTTTACATTGTCAGCTATTTCAACTTCAACTTTATCGTTATCAATTAATCTTTCAACAGTACCGGTAATGCCACCAGATGTAATTACTTTATCACCTCTTTTTAAGCTTTCGACCATTGCTTTGTGCTCTTTAACTTTTTTTTGTTGAGGTCTTATTAAAAAAAAATAAAAAATAACAAATATTAAAATTAGCGGTATAAATTGTCCTATTCCTGAACCTTCCATAAATCTCCTTATAAATTAGATGAACTATTATACTATCTTAATAATGAAAACAACTTTAATTAAATGAAATGCTTTCTAAATTGTTCATATAAGGTCTTAAAACTTTTGGCACAACAATTGAACCATCCTTTTGCTGATAATTTTCTAAAACAGCTATAAGTGTTCTACCAACAGCAAGTCCACTACCATTAAGAGTACCAACAAAATGAGTTTCTTTGTTTTCATTTTTGTATCTAGTTTTCATTCTTTGACCTTGAAAAGTTGAACAAGAAGAGCAAGATGAAATTTCACGATATTTATTTTCTGAAGGTAGCCAAACTTCAATATCGTAAGTTTTTTCAGCACTGAAACCCATATCACCAGAACATAGAATAATTTTTCTATATGGTAATTCTAATTTATCTAAAATATCTGTGGCACAGTTAGTCATTCTTTCTAACTCTTCCAAGCAATTTTCTTTCTGTACAATACTTACCATTTCAACTTTATAGAACTGATGTTGCCTGATCATTCCTTTGGTATCTTTTCCATAGCTTCCTGCTTCTTTTCTAAAACAAGGTGTTGAAGCAACAAATCTCATTGGTAAATCATTGCGTTCAACAATCTTATCTTTAACAATATTTGTTAATATTACTTCAGCTGTTGGAATTAAAAATTTTCTATCTGAACCCTCGTCAAATTTAATTTCAAATTGATCGTTTTCAAATTTAGGAAGTTGTCCTGTACCAAACATTGTATTATCAGATGCAATTAATGGTGGTGAGATTTCCTGATATTGATTTTGATTTACATGAGTATCTAGCATAAAATTTGATAAAGCTCTTTCCAATAAAGCTAATTTATTTTTGACAAAAACAAATCTTGAACCTGTAGTTTTTGTAGCAAGATCAAAATCTAACATTTTTAAATTTTCACCTAATTCATAGTGAGATTTAGGATTGAAATCAAAATCAGGAATTTTACCAGATTTAGAAATTTCAATATTATCATTTTCATCTTTACCATTAGGGACATCGGGATGAGGTATATTTGGAATATTTGATAATATTTCTTCTAATTCAATTTTAACTTTTTTTTGACTTTCTGAAATTTTTTCTAAATCTAAAGAAATTTCTTTTGATTTTTTAAACATTTTTTCATCTTTAGATTTTGAAATATCTTTTTTTTCTTTTTCTAAAGCTTCTTTTTTATGAATTAACTGTCTATTTTCTTCATCTAATTTTTGTAAATTTTTAATATCTAAATTGATAGATCTTTTTTCAAGAGATTTAGCAAATACAGTAAAGTCTTTTCTTATATCTTTTAAATTATGCATCTGTTTTTTCTAAATTTTTGTTTTCAATAAATTTTACAGAAAATATTGATAATTCATATAAAATTAATAATGGAATAGCTAAACCAATTTGAGTTATGGGGTCTGGTGGAGTGAGCAAAGCAGCTGCAGCAAAAATAATCACAACAACATATTTTCGTCTATCTTTTAAAAACTGACTATCAACAATTCCAACTCTTGCTAATAAACTAAGCACTACAGGTAGCTGAAAACTTAATCCAAAAGCAAAAATAAGTTTCATTACAAGCGATAAATATTCGTTAACCTTTGCTTCAAGTTGAATTGGTAAGTTGGTTGAAAGACCAGTACTTTCAAATGACAAGAAAAATTTAATCGCTAGTGGCATAATCAGATAATAAACTAGCATTCCTCCTAGAAGGAATAATATAGGTGTTAAGATTAAGTAAGGCATAATAGCTATTTTTTCATGTTTATATAAACCAGGCGCTATAAATTTCCATATTTGCATAAGAATAAATGGACATGTCACAAAAAAAGCTGTGAAGAATGAAACTTTTAGATAAGTTAAAAAGGTTTCTTGTAGTGCAGTAAAAATTAATCTTCTTTCAGATCCATCATCTTTAACTGCTTTAGCAAATGGATCTACTAAAAATCCATATATATTTTCAGCAAAAAAATAACACCCAACAAAAAATATAAACAAAAATAAAAAACTATGGATAAGTCTTTTTCTTAATTCAGTTAAATGACTTATAAAGCCACCTTCATTTTCTTCATTACTCATCTTTTTTGTTATCTTTTTTTATTTCGTTAGTTTTTTCATCATCAATATTGATATTGGAAACTTCACTTTGAATATCATGTATGTATTTTTTGGTGGTACCAATCCAAGAACCAACTTTTTTTAACATGACAGGAAAATCTTTAGGTCCAAGTACAACTATAGCAATACCAACAACAATTAAAATTTCAAACCAACCAATAGTAGGCATGTAATTTAATCTTTGTTATTTGATTCTTTATTTTCGTCAGAAATGTTTTTTGGCTCACTTTCGTCAGTAACATCCGACGCCATTCCTTTTTTGAAACTTTTTATACCTTTAGCAACATCACCCATTAGACTCGATATTTTTCCTCGTCCAAATAATAAGACAACTAATATTACAACAATTGCTATTTGCCAAATTCCTATACTCATAAAAACTTATAACCTTTTTATGATTGATTTTAAAGTTACTTTTTTATGAATCTTTTTCTTCTTCATCAAGAGTACCACTTAGCATTTCATCAATATTAGAATAGATATCTTCTTTTTTTTCATCTTGTTTTTCTTTAAAAAATTTACTTGTACCAAATATTGCATTATCAACACTAGAGCTATCAATTAATCCAGCAGCACCTAACTCATCTACAGTCGGAAGATCTGATAGTTTCTGTAAATTAAAATGACTTAAAAAACCATCGGTTGTTAAATATTGGATTGGTTTGCCTGGAACATCTTTTCGACCTCCGGGTTTAACCCAATCTAATTCCATTAAAATTTCTAGAGTATTTGTTCCAAAGGCAACGCCTCGTATCTCCTCAATTTCTGCTCTGGTAACAGGTTGATGATATACAATTATTGCCAAAGTTTCTATTGCAGCACGAGATAATTTTTTTTCAACAGTTTTTTCTTGTGTCATTAAAGTTGAAAGTTGAGGCGATGTTCTAAAAGACCATTTATTTTTAATACAAACTAAATTTATACCTCGACTAGAATATTCTTGTTGTAATTTTTCTAAAGATTTAACAACATTCACTTTCTTTGAAATTTTACTTTCAATTGTATCAACATCAAGGGGTTCAGCAGCTGCAAAAATTACAGCCTCAATTTCTTTATCAAGATCATTAATTTTTGTTGGAAAATTAACTATATTATCTTTTTTGATCACTTTTGCTTTTTTAATCATTAACTTCCCTTACATAAATATCATCAAATAAATTATCTTGTTTCATCGAAAGATTACCTTCTTTAACTAATTCTAAAGATCCAGCAAAAATACCTGCTTTACCTGTTTTTTTATATTTAGAACCACTTTTAAAATTTTTTGGAATTAGTTCATCAAGGTTTTTCCAATCCATAAGTTTACCAAGAAATTGTTTTATAGTCTTAATACCATCATCGGTAGTAAATACAGGTAATTTTGGAATATTCATTGTTTGAAAATCTTTAGTCATCACTACAGAAGAGTATGATTTCAAAAGTTCAAATAAACTTACATTGTACTCAGAGCTATAAATAGATTTTATATTTCCTTTTATTCCACGTGTTCTAATTTCTCTTCCTAATCGATTTCTTTTAAGCATCTGTTCTGAAAGTAATCTAATCAATTCTAATTTTTTAAGCTGTAATTTTAATTTTTCAGCAACTTCTTGAACTTTAAACTCTTCTTCAGGAGTGCCAGGTAGTAATAATTTTGATTTTAAGTAAGCTAACCATGTAGCCATTAATAAGTACTCGGATGCTATTTCTAAATTTAAGTCTTTTTCTTTAGTTATATAATCATGAAATTGATCAGCTAACTTAGTTATAGATATTTCCTCTAGATCTACTTTTTGAGCCTTAGCAAGATCTAACAAGACATCTAAAGGACCATTATAATTATTGATATCAACATTAAATAAAACAGAATCAGACTCAGACATAAACAAATATTATCTTAAAATTTTATAAAATTGTGATGTTTTTTTGATTATAAAACTACTTATCAAGGGTGAATTCTCAGCCACTGACTTCATTTCAGTGAAGTTACTATTACAATGAAGAGCTATATTGCACCCAGCTTTAAAAGATTTAACAGTGTTTTTTTTAATAGACTCTTTTAAACTTTTCATTGAAAGATCATCTGAAATTATAATATTTTTAAAACCTATTATTTTTCTAATATAATTAATGACTTTTTTTGAATGTGTTACGGTGTTTAACTTATCAATATTTTTATAAATAACATGTCCTGTCATAGCAAAGAAACAGTCTTTTTTTTTGAATACACTAAAATCATTTTTTTTTAGATATTTAAGGGATTTATTGACTATAGGTGTAAAATTATGACTGTCTACTTTAGCTAAACCATGTCCGGGTATATGTTTTATTATGGTTCCAATAGAGTTTTCATGAAATAATTTTATACATAAATCACCCATTTTAGAGACCGTATTTAACTTTTTAGAATAAGATCGATCACCAATTATATTGCTAGATCCTTTAATTCTAAGATCCAAAACAGGTACTGTATTAATATTTGCTCCTATTAGCTTTAATAAGTGAGAAGTTTTATCAACAAATAATTTATAAATTATATCTAATTTCATTTTATCTTTTTCGTAAAGATTACCAAAATATTCAGACGTAAAGTTATCAAAAGAAATAATATTACTTAATCTATTTACTCTTCCACCTTCCTGATCAATCAATATTGGATAATTCTTATCTTTAAAAATTTTCTTTATACTGTCTGTTAAAATTTTTGTTTGTTTAATGGTTTTAATGTTTCTTAAAAATAATATCACCCCCCAAGGTTTATATTTTATTAAAAATTTTTTTTCTTTAATTGATAATTTATATGATTTAATACCAACTATAAAAGCTCTTCTATTTTTAATCATTTTCTAAAAGTTTCCAAAAATTGAATTTTTTTTTCTTTTTTTTGTCAGTCTGTTTGACGTATTCAATGACATTTTCTGTATCATTTTTTAATATTGGTAAATTTTTAGAATAGTCTTTAATCTTTTGATCAATATTTTTGTAAGATCGATAAGAATTTTTGATGTTTTCATTTGAAAAATAATATTTTCCAGTAAAAAAAAGAAATAATGAAATGATTACTATAAATAATAAATACTTAATTTCTTTTAACATTACATTTTAGATGGAGACGAGACACCAACTATATCCATTCCTGATTTAATAACATTGGCAATTGCTTTTAAAAAAACTAACTTATCTTGAGAAATATTTTTTTGATCATTGATAAATCGTTTTTCAGGAAATTGTTTTCCAAGATTCCAATAAGAGTGAAATTCTGCAGCAAGCTCATACAAATAAATTGGTATTCGGTGAGGTTCAAGTTTTGTACTTGCTGAGTCAATACATTTTGGCCATTCAGATATTTTTTTTAAAATTTTAATTTCATCTGCAGAATATTCAAAATTGTAGTTATCTGCACTAACATCTTTTTCTAAATCTTTATCTAAGTGTCTAAATACAGATGAAATTCTAGCATAACAATATTGAACATAATAAAGTGGATTATCTTTAGATTTTTCTCTAACTGCATCAAAATCAAAATCCAACTCCACATCACTACTTCTATTTAACATAATAAATCTAGTTGCATCTTTGCCGACTTCCTCAATTAAATCATCCACTGTAATATAATCACCTTTTCTTTTAGACATTTTAAATGGCTTCTTATCTTTAATTAATTTTACAAGCTGACTAATTTTACAGATTAATTTATTTTTTGTTCCTGATAACGCGTCTACAGAGGAAGAAATTCTTTTTATATAACCGGCATGGTCTGCGCCAAGTATATTAATTAAATAATCAAATTTACGGTCTACTTTATTTTTATGGTACGCAACATCACTTGCAAAATAAGTCCATGTGCCATCAGATTTTTGTAAAGCTCTATCCTTATCATCACCGAAATCTGTAGATCTGAACAACAATTGTTCTCTTTCAACCCAATTTTTTGTGTCTTCACCTGCTGGCGCTTTAATTTTACCCTTATAAACAAAATTATTATTTTCCAAAAATTGGATTACATTTTCAACTTCTTTATTTGTAACGATACTTTTTTCACTAACAAAATTATCATGTTTGATACCAAGACTTTTGAGATTTTTTTTGATTAATATTAGGGCTTGTTCGATTGATAATTCTGTTAATTTTTTGCTTACATCATCATAATTATCAAAATTCAATCCAGTATTTGTTGAAATAATATTATTTGCAAAATCTATTAAATAGTCTCCAGGATAAAGATCAGAATTATTAATTGGAAATTTTTCATCAAATTTTAACTCACGTATTCTAGCAAAAACAGATTTAGTAAAATTAATGATCTGATTTCCATAATCATTAACATAATATTCCTTAGTAACTTTATGATGGTTAAAGATTAATATATTTGAAATTACATCACCCAATATTGCTCCACGACAATGACCAACATGTAAAGGACCAGTGGGATTTGCTGAAACAAATTCGACTAAATAATTAAGTTTTTTTTCTTTATCATTAACACCAAATGTTTTTGAATTAACAATAATACTTTCTATAAAATTTGACCAAAAAAATGGTTTAAATTTAATATTGATAAAACCTGGCTTAACAACATCTATAAATTGAATAAGCGGATCGTTTTCTTTTAAGGATGAAGATATTCTATCAGCAAGTTCTAATGGTGATTTTTTATTCAATTTTGAAAGAACCATGGCGACATTGGTTGAAATATCACAATCAAATTTAGAAGGAGGTATTTCTGCATTAATTCCATTTAAAGTCTCTGGAATAACAAGTTCTCCCTTCTTTCTTAAATCAACTAATACAGATTTAATCTTATCTAAATATAGGTCAAAAATATTCATTTAGAATTATTATATAGGTTAATTGCATAACGATCAGTCATACCTGAGATAAAATCTGAAATAGCTCTAAATTTTTCTTGAGTCAATTGTTCTTTTGTTAGAAATTTTTTTGGATTTGATTTGATTGTACTAAACAATTTCTTAATAATGACTTTTCCTCTTTGATTCTTTCTTAACACAAGTTTGTTATCGTACATTTTAGTTCGTAAAAATGATTTAATTTCTCTTTCTGAATTTTGAATTTTATCTGAAAAACAAACTATTGAATGCTCAGACTTTGCGATGTCTTTAATTGATTTTATTTTAAGAATTTTTAAGTTCATTTGTGTATTTGCTAATAAATCTCTAATCATTAAATCAATTGAGTCTCTAATAACTTGATATGTTGCAATTTTATAATTTTTTTTATTAATTTTTTTTTTATATCTAAGATAAATTGATTTAAAAAAATCTATCTCCATAAGCTCTTCTAGTTTAAACAAGTTAGCATTAATACCATCCTGAATATCATGATTATTATAAGCTATATCATCTGATATTGCTGAAATTTGTGCCTCTAAAGAGGGATATGTTTTAAAATTAATCTTTCTTTTAAATGTTTTTAGTCCAATTAATTTATTCACCAAATCTGTATCTTCAACAGGTCCATTATGTTTTAAAAGTCCTTCTAAAGTTTCAATTGATAAATTGAGGCCTTTGAATTTAAAATATTTATTCTCTAAAAACATAACAATTCTCAATGTCTGTAAGTTATGATCAAAACCACCATATTTTACCATACATTCATCTAGAGCATCTTCACCAGCATGACCAAAAGGTGTGTGACCTAAATCATGAGCTAGACTTAGTGTCTCTGTTAAGTCCTCATTTAAATTAAGATATTTAGCTATAGATCTAGCAATCTGAGCAACTTCAATTGAATGAGTAATTCTTGTTCTAAAATGATCTCCTTCAGTATTTACAAAAACTTGTGTTTTGTGTTTTAGCCTTCTAAATGACGCGCTATGAATTATCCTATCTCTATCTCTTTGAAAAGGTGATCTGTATTTTGAAGTAGGTTCTTTATTAAGTCTACCCTTGCTTTTAAATAAGCCTAATTGTGAGTGTTTTTTCATCCTTTAATTTAAATAATTAAGTACTATATTAGTAATATCAGTGTTCAGACATGATTAAAGAAATTAAATTTACCGATAATGCTCTAAAACAAATACAAAATTTGTTGTCTAAAAAAGATGAAGGTTCTTTTTTTAGAATCGCGATTAAGGGTGGTGGGTGTTCAGGATTTCAATATGAATTTACATTTGAACAATCAAAAAATGAAGATGATTTAATATTTAAAAATATTTTAATTGATAAAACTTCAGCTGACTTGTTAAAAGACTCAGAAGTTGATTACGTTTCAGAATTAATTGGAGAGTCTTTTAAAATATCCAATCCACAGACTAAATCTTCATGTGGTTGTGGTGTTTCTTTTTCACTTTAATGATTGTATCTTCATGGAATGTAAATTCTGTAAGAGCTAGAATTGAAAATATCAAAAGTTATTTACTAAAATACAAGCCTGATGTTTTAATGATGCAAGAAATTAAAACTGAAGATGTTAATTTTCCTTATGATGATTTTTCAGCAATGGATTATGAGAGTCATGTATTTGGTCAAAAAAGTTACAATGGTGTTGCAATTATTTCAAAAACAAAATTAAAAAATATTAGGACAGATTTAATTAAAGACAAACTAAAACAATCTAGAATCATTTCAGCTGAAGTTGAATATAAAAAAAAGAATATTCAACTAATAAATATTTATACTCCAAACGGGAACCCTGTCGATACAGAAAAATATGATTATAAAAAAGATTGGATGGATCAATTAATTAAACAACTAAAATCATTAACTAAGAAAAATTCTAATATAATACTTGCAGGTGACTTCAATGTTATTCCAGCAGCTGAAGATGTATACAATTTTAAGAGTTTTGAAGATGATGCTTTATACCGTCTTGAAATAAGAAAAAAGTTTAGAGAGATGTTAAATCTAGGTTTTAGTGACGTTTATAGGCATTTTAATGAATATAAAGAGGATTATACATTCTGGGATTACATGAGAGGTGCTTGGCAAAAAAATAATGGTATGCGTATAGATCACTTTTTAGTTTCAAATTCCTTAATAGATTTAGTGAAAGATATGAATATAAACAAAGAACCTCGTGGAAGGGAAAAACCTTCTGATCACACACCTATTGAAATTAAATTAGCTTAAAGATTTAATTTTATTAACCAGTTCCTCATTAATATTTCTAGGGCCTGCATCTAATCTGTTTTTATGTCTTCTTTCACCAGGTAATCTTACTTCACCCATTGATTTCATTTTTTCAAAAAACTCTTCTGCATGTTGATGCCAACTAGTTCCTGCAGTCTTATCAGGGCATATAGCTAGAATAAATTCTCCACCACTTGGAGGGCCACCATCATTGTTATCTTTTGCGGCTGTTTCGTAACTAAAATTATCACCAACTAAAGCACCAGCAAACAACTCAACCATCATCGCTATAGCAGATCCTTTGTATCCTCCAAAAGGTAACAGTACCCCTCCATCAGCTATTTCACCCGGATCTGTTGTTTCTTTTCCATCTTTTGTAAGTCCTGTTCCTAATGGAACTTTGTGCCCTTCTCTTTTAGCAACCTGGACTTCTCCCATTGCCATGGAAGCCGTTGCCATATCATAAACTACAGGAGTTTTTCCTGGTCTTGGCCAAGCAAATGAAATTGGATTTGTTCCAAACAAGGGTTTGATTGCACCAGCTGGGGCTACAGCTGGTTTATAAGATGTACAAGCAAAAGCAACTAGCCCATCCTCAGCTAATTTTTCTGTTTCAGGCCACATAGCAGCCATATGATGAGAATTATTTATTGCTAATACAGCGACACCATTTTCTTTTGCAGCTTTAATTAATTCTGGCAATCCTTTATTTAACACCACTGGAGCTAAAGAATTATTTCCTTGAACTTTAATTACTGATGGTGAAATTTTTTTAACTTCAGGTTTACCTTTTCCATTAATTTTTCCACTTTTTAAACCTGAAACATAAGCAGGCAATCTAAATAACCCATGAGAAACAGAACCGTCTCTTTCAGCATTTCTAATTATATCTGATAATAAAGATGCTGTTTCATCATCACATCCATTTGCTAATAAAGTTTTTTTTGCTAAATCAAAAATTTCATCTAATGTTAAAGAAACAGTACTCATTATTTTGATCTACATTTTTTGCATAAACCAAAAAATTCTAAATTATATTTAGTGAATTTCATTCCAGTCTCATCAGTAAAATTTGATAAATATTTTAAGAGTTTAGAGTTACTTATTTCAGAAACTTTTTCACAACTTTCACAAATAGAAAATGCAGTTGCTTTTGAAATTTGGCAACTAGAATTTTGACAAGCTATAAAAGCATTTCTACTTTCTATTTTATGAATTTTTCCAATTTCAACCAATTTATCTAAAGCTCTATACACTTGCAAAGGAGCTTTAATGCCTTTTTTTTGCACATTAAAAAGAATTGAGTATGCTTTTAAAGGTTCTGAGGAATTATGAATTATATCAAAAATAATTTGTTGGTTTTTTGAGAGATTTTGTTGTTTTTCCATTTTTATTTTTTAATAACTTGTTAATTTTTTAACTTAATCGATTGCTTAATATTTAACAAAGATAATATAAACAAAGCTAGAGCAGCTACAATTATTGATGGTCCAGAGGATGTGTTAAATTCTAACGAAGAATATAATCCTATGATTACAGATAATAATCCACCTATTATTGAATAAAATACCATTTTTTGAGGACTGTCTGAGATGTTTCTCGCCATAGCTGCTGGTATAATCAACATTCCAGTAATCAATAACAATCCTACCATTTTAATCGAGATAGCAATTACGGCTGCCATTAAAATAGTAAATATAGCTTTTGCTCTATCAGGATTTAAACCTTCAGCTTCTGCTAATTCGTAATTTACAGTTGAGGCAAATAAAGGTTTCCAAATTAATTTAAGCACTATTAATATTATTGTTCCACCAGCCCATATTGTAAAAATATCATTAGTATTTACTGCTAGTATATCACCGAACAATAATCCCATAATATCAAATCTAATAAATGTTAAAAAACCTATTACTACCAAACCAACAGCAAGTGATGAGTGCGCTAGCAGACCAAGTAAAGCATCACCTGGTAAATTAGTTTTTTTTTGAAGTTGAATTAATATTAAAGCAATTGCTGATGAAATTATAAATACAGAAAGAGCAATATTTAAATCAAAACTATATGCCATTGTTACACCTAGTAATGCTGAGTGGGCAAGTGTATCACCAAAATAGGATAGTCTTCTCCAAACAACAAAACACCCAAGTGGTCCTGTAACTAATGCAATTCCAATTCCAGCAACCAACGCTCTTATAAAAAAATCATCAAACATTTAATTCTTTTTTATATTCCCTTCATCAGAGTGAACATGATCGTGTTTATGTTCATAAACGGAAAGAATTTGTGACGCTTGTTCACCAAATAATGTCTTATATTCATTATTTTTTGCAACATCATGTGGTGAACCTGAGCAACAAACATGTCCATTTAAACAAACAACATAGTCTGTTGCCGTCATTACAGTATGTAAATCGTGGGATATTAATAAAATTCCACAATTTAGTGTATCTGAAATTTTTTTAATTAGTTCATATAATGCAATTTCTCCAGTGTAATCAACACCCTGGACTGGTTCATCTAATACTAGTAATTCTGGTTTTTTTGAAATAGCTCTAGCAAGAAGAACTCTTTGAAATTCACCACCAGATAAATTACCTAAATTTTTATTTTTAAGATTCAATACACCAGTCAATGTTAAAGCTTCATTTATTTCATTATCTTTAATATTTTCTGTTAAGGTCATAAAATCATGAACTCTTAATGGTAAAGTCCAATCGATTGAAATCTTTTGAGGAACATAACCAACTTTATTAGTATATTTTTCAACACTACCTTCTATATTTTTATAAATACCTAATGCAATTTTAGCTGTTGTACTTTTGCCAGATCCATTTGGGCCAATAAGTGTTACAATTTTTCCTTTTTCAACATTTAAAGAAACACCTTCTACTAGCCACTTTCCGTTTTGACGAAAACCTGCGTTATTTAATTTTACTAAAATATTATTCGAATTCATTTTATCACTTGACTTGTAAATGTTATATTATTACATATTGTTATATTATAACAACCAATTAAATTACTTATTATGAAAAAAATCAAAAAATTACCATTAATTTTAACAATTTTATCACTTGTATCTTTTATTACACAAGTAAAAGCTGATGTAAAAGTAGTTACATCAATTAAACCATTACATTCATTAGCAAGTTATCTTATGGATGGAATTGGAAAACCAGGTTTAATTGTAGATGGTTACGCGTCTCCTCACTCTTTTTCCATGAAACCATCTCATGCAAAGATGTTGCAGAACGCAGATATTGTATTCTGGGTTGGTGAAGGTATGGAAAATTTTCTAAAAAAACCATTAAGCTCAATAGCAAAAAAAGCTAAAAAAATCGAATTAATAGAAGTTAAAGGATTGAACATATTAAAGTTCAGAGAAAGAAATATTTTTGAAGAGCATAATCATGATGATCACGACGACCACGACCATGATGATCACGCTAAAAAAGAAGATGATCACGATGGTCATGCACACGGAGATTATGACTCTCACATTTGGTTAGATCCAATGAATGCTAAAGTAATCTTAAATAAAATGGCTGAACATTTGATCGAAAATGATACTGAAAATACATCTAAATATAAGAATAATTTAAAAAAAGCACTTAAAGAAATTGATACTCTTACAATCCAAGTGATGACTGAATTAAACAAAAGTTTGCCATCTATAGTTTTTCATGATGCATATCAATATTTTGAACAAAGATTTAATGTAAATATTCTTGGAGCGTTTACTGTTAACCCCGATGTAATGTCCGGTGCCGAACAATTAGCAAAAATCAGAGAAATTATTGAACATGAAAATGTTGCTTGCGTGTTTTCTGAGCCTCAATTTAATCCTGACATAATCAACGCTGTAGCAAAAGATATGAAGATAAAAACAGGTGTTTTGGATCCATTAGGTGCAACTTTAGATTCAGGTAAAAATTTATATTTTGATTTAATAAAGAATATGTCTTTGTCATTTAAAGATTGTTAAGTCAGTAGTTTTGTAATTGTACTAAAATACAACTTATATTTGTAAATTTTAAGTAGACAAATTTTAAAGATAATATATCTAAGGGAAATCAACTATTCCTTAAAAAAACTTCTATATTCTTACTGTGGACTTATGTTTTTTTTATTATAAGTATCGATGAATCAACTCACCTCAAAAAAAATAATAAATTTAGTTATAGATAAATTTCCTCACAACTATTAAATCGTTATCAAGAATAAGAATCGTTAGAAACGGAAAACAATAAAGTAAATAAAAAAAATAGGAAAGAAATGGAACTGACAACAATATATACGATCGTCGGCTTTGCATTAGCGGGATATAGCGTTATTGCAAATGATTCAATACAAACGCTAGGTACTTTTATAGCGTCAAAACAAAAATGGTTTAAATGGTACATTCTTGCTGGTTCAGCATCTTTTGTGATGGCTATAGCTATTACTTGGGGATGGTATTCATATGATGGTGATATATCATATGGTAGACTTAACAGAATACCATTTCAAGAAATTCAATGGTACCACGCTGTAGCACCAGCTATTCTTTTAGTATTAACAAGAATTGGAATACCTGTGTCTACAACTTTCTTAGTGCTTTCGGCTTTTGCATCTACTGTAGTGTTAGAGAAAATGTTAATGAAAAGCGTTGTGGGTTATGGCTTAGCTGCTGTAGTCGCCTATTTAGCTTGGATTGTAGTTTCAAAATTTATCAATGAGAAATTTGATGAAGTAGAGGACAAATGGATAGCATTTTGGAGAAACTCTGTATGGATAACTTCAGGTTGGTTATGGTGGGTTTGGTTATCTCACGATGTAGCTAATATAGCTGTTTATCTTCCAAGACAGTTAGATGTAACTTTATTATTAATTGTTCTGGCATACTTTACAGCTTTAATATTTTACATATTTTATATTCATGGTGGACCAATACAAAAAGTTGTTTTAGATAAAACTGGAACAAGATATGCGAGATCAGCAACAATAATAAATGTTATTTATGCTGCAGTACTTTACTATTTTAAAGAACTTAACGATCTTCCAATGTCTACAACATGGGTATTTGTAGGGTTGTTGTGTGGTAGAGAGCTTGCAATATCCACAATGAATAAAGAGTACAAGTTCAAATATGTCTTCCCGTTAATTGGAAAAGACTTCATTAAAATGATCTTTGGATTAAGTGTTTCAGTTGGAATAGTTCTGGCGATTCACTACATCATTATTCCAAATAATTGGTTTTAAATAAATCTAATTATGGTCGTGTTAGAAATGTCTAATACGGCCATATTACTCAGAATTTTTTAATTTCATTTAATGATATTATTTCTTAAATTTAGAAACTAATTCTTTTAATTTTAATTTTTCTTTTTTTAATTTTCTTAATTTTTCCCAAGAAGAAAAAGCCCTGTCATTCATTCTTAATTTTGTAAAATGTTTAATTGCTAATTCTATTTTTTTATGTTTTTTAATGAGTTCTTTAAACTCCTTCATATTAAATAATAATAGCATAAATAAAATTGAAATAATCAAAATTTAAAAAAAATTAAATATTTTAAAAAAAGATTTAAAAAGGTGTTCTTAAATAAATAAGTAAAAAAAACTGAATTATTTTTTGCTTTAGTTTTGTGTCTGCGGTATGATCTATTTAAGTCCCGCACTAATTCAGTTTTGGCTGATGATCAATTATTAAGATTAACAATTTAATGTGTTGAAATTATGATTTTAAAATTGGTAAAATTACTGTGTTTTATAGGGATGCATAGATATAAAGCAATAAATATTGAGTTTGGATTTAATCCAACAGATAGAATTACGACTCTTGAGTGTAAAAATTGTGGACACACTAAATTAAAAGCTGGTAGCTAAAATTTGATAAAATGAAAAATATTAGAAAAGATATTGAGATTAGAAGATTTATTGAATGGTCAAAGATTGTTAGAGGAAAACCAATTCAAATTAGATTATATGAATTAATATATTTTGAACTTCTAAATTTGTGGATTGAATTAAATCAACCACCATTAAGAAGATTAATATATGAAACAATAAACTCAAATAACTACGATGAAAAGTTTATTAAAGGAAAAATCTTTCAAGAATATATTAATGAGATTTTAGAAACACCTTGTGAGGATAAATCTGGGTATTACAACCCAGACTCAAGAGAAATATTAAGTAAAGTTAACATTAAAGAATTATATGATATTAAATTTTTGATAAAAAGTGAATTAGAAACCGTGATAATGATTGATAGATATAATGCTATTTACACATTCTGTAGATTATATGAAGAGTGGTGTTTGAAAAAAAAATCTGAACAAATTGATGATGTAACTAAAAAAGAAAGATTTGATGTAACAAAAGATTTACCAATAAAGATTTCAACACAAAGGTAAATTTATTTTACCCTACCATATACGTCTTGTAATCTAACGATATCTGTTTCTTTAAGAATAGATCCAACTTGAGCTTCCATAATCTTAACTGGTTTTTTTCCAGGATTTTGAATTCTATGAATTGACTCTAATGGAATAAAAATATGCTCATTAGGTTTCATTTTAAAACTATCTTTATTAAGAGTTATTTTTGGATTTC